>Ga0136643_10004924_pt1 | contig 18655 bp, 11 predicted proteins | sample TergutLab28metaG_FD_96883 | JGI IMG/M metagenome (GOLD analysis project Ga0136643, IMG submission 96883) | Labiotermes labralis P1 segment gut microbial communities from Petit-Saut dam, French Guiana - Lab288 P1 (version 3) (version 3) | ecosystem: Host-associated > Arthropoda: Insects >...
ATGATAACACTGTGTATATACAGAGGCAACTAAGAATCGAACCCATATCAATCCGGGACGTGAAAGATGATAACACGGTGTATATTCAGAGACAACTACGAATCGAACCCAGATCAATCCGGGGCGTCAAAGATGATAACACTGTGTATATACAGAAGCAACTAAGAATCGAACCCATATCAATCCGGGACGTGAAAGATGATAACACGGTGTATATTCAGAGACAACTACGAATCGAACCCAGATCAATCCGGGACGTGAAAGATGATAACACTGTGCATATTCAGAGACAACTACGAATCGAATCCAGATCAATCTGGGACATCAAAGATGATAACACTGTGTATATACAGAGGCAACTAAGAATCGAACCCATATCAATCCGGGACGCGAAAGATGATAACACGGTGTATATTCAGAGACAACTACGAATCGAACCCAGATCAATCCGGGACGTCAGAGATGATAACACTGTGTATATACAGAGGCAACTAAGAATCGAACCCAGATCCATCCGGGAGGTGAAAGATGGTAACATGGTGTATATACAGAGGCAACTATGAATCGAACCCAGATCAATCCGGGACGTGAAAGATGATAATATGGTGTATATACGGAGGCAACTATGAATCGAACCCAGATCAATCCGGGACGTGAAAGATGATAACACTGTGTATATACAGATACAACTAAGAATCGAACTCAAATCAATCCGGGACGTGAAAGATGATAACACTGTGTATATAAAGACGCAACTAAGAATCGAACCCAGATCAATCCGGGACGTGAAAGATGGTAACACGGCGTGTATACAGAGGCAACTAAGAATCGAACCCAGATCAATCCGGGACGTGGAAGTTAATAACACGGTGTATATACAGAGGCAACTAAGAATCGAACCCAAATGCTTCATTCTTTCGCTCATTGGAGTTCCTTCTTTATTCAGCAACTCTTGACACGTCATATTCCTTGGAACGCCCATGAACAAGTTGGAGGTGAATCAATTTTAGGTTATGACGGTCCAAACTTTGCTTGAAGGAGAACTACATAAACATAGCTTTGGAGGCCGGGAGCGTAATGTCCCATCCGTATTCGAGAAACGGACGAAACAGTACAGTCTAAAAGGTTAAGAAACCTTTTCCCACTCGTGTGTTAAGAATGGACGAAACCATACGAGCTGAATTTTACACAAGTCATTCCGTCATTATGCACCATGAGGTCACGTAAACTACTCTTGGTCAAAGTCTAGCGGGTATCGCACTGCAAAACCTTTTCGTGGAGGCAAGATGAACTTTGTACGTGCAGCAGTTTCATTATCGGAGTAACTTTTAATCCTGTCACGCTGTGCACGATATATCTCGCTAAACACTGGCCCATTTGCTTCCGTGTTTTCTGCCCCGACATAACATATACTTGAAAGGGATTGCGTGATTTCAGGATTCCGCTACGGTGTACATAAGATATTCGCTCCTCTGGTATGTTATGTAACTGCGTACCTACGTGTTCCAGACATTCTCCTTGGACTGCCTGACACTTGAAGATGGGACTGAAAGGTTGGACCGAAAGCCCATAAATACCAATCTAAGTTACGTAACATCCCAGAAGAGCGAAGATCTTGGAAAGATTTGATGGTTCCCAGGCCCCATGGCCGCAAGGTAAGAAATGTGTTTGATACATTAAAGCTGTTTTATGTCTATACATGGATGACAGAAATTACGAGCCTGTACCTTATCTTCTAAACCAAGGCAGCAAACTAACAACTGGCCAGCTGGTTAAAAAAAAAAGTGCCTTTTGTGGCACCCGAAGGATCACTATCACGTTCACAAGAGTCCATCACTGGTACATATCCTGAAACAGACGAATACATGTTGCCAACCTATAAAATCGAAGTGGTAATTATTGTGCTGTGTGTTTTGTCAGACTGACATCAAACACAATATTTTCGGTAACTTACACGTGTAAATACATGAGAAGATGCTTTCATGTGACAGCATTTGCATAAGTTCATTGTTTGTCGAAACTTTCCCTTACAGAAATTCATAGCTGCGAGACGGAAACCGAAAATATTAATTTGGGATACTAGAAGCTATCACTCACCCTACTTTGCACGTAAGAACGCTTAATTCATAACTAATAGAAAACATCTTCCTTCTCCATTGTAAAGACCTAGCAGTTAAATGTAGGGAAGTTGACTGTCAGAATTAAACGAACACATAAATAACCCGTGAAGGTAAAATTATTTTTGTTTGGAAATGATAAAAGTGGTACGTATAATTACCACTCTCTTAAAGGCTTAACAGAATAGGTTTTATGATTTACAGAAGACAGTCTCTTGTTGTGGGAATTTTGAGCGTTTCTGATCGTTACTGTGGCTGTCACAATACGTACGCAATTGTGACAAAGTCAGCTACCTCACTGTCCGTAACAGAATGTTTTAGTTATTAGTCTGCTCCTTCGGGATCGTAAATTGCGCAACTCATGGCAAGCAGCCTTAAGTTACTCTTCGACGATCGCAATTTTAAAACCAATCTTAGAGACCGGTTATCATTACCTACCCAAGTTCTTCAGAGTTTCCGTCAGCCTCCTATGCAATGGTTACCGAGTCTCTTTCCCGGAGGTAAAGCGGCCGAGGCGTGGCGCTGACCACCCACCTCATCTAGCACCAAGGTTAAAGAAAGAGTAGAGCTGTAACTACTCCCCCTCTGGGCATTTGTGGCCTGTTCTAGGGTGAACTTCTTGTAGGCCAGACCTGAAAGGGCTTAATGTGTGCAGACCAAACCATGTCATGTCTAACTTGTTTGTAACACAGGGATAAATGGCCGGATGAAACCGAAGTTCTCTTCTTTGGTTCATATTTCACACAACTGGATGTTCTCCATCAGAAATCCCAGACAACATAATTTTATACAGTTCCCTATAGCTCATGGTCTGGAAAAGGCAAAAACCTACTGGCATATGAGCTAGAATATTACTCTTCAGCTCAACATATACTGGGAAGTTACAGACACGCTGAAGCAAAGGAAAATTAAGTATGCCTCTCACATATGTTTATTTTCAAATATACAACTTATTGGGTGCAGATTTACAGAAATTCTTGATTCCGCACCTTTATACACACACACAAACAGCCGGCACTTGGCATACAAAACAAGGAGGTATGAATAATTTTTCTGTTTATCCTAAATAAACTGATATATCTGGATTACAGGTAATGTTTAAGATCTCCACTGAAAAATGATTCAGGATATCTAGATTCCCCATTATGCTGATACAGCAGGAGATTGCACACTGAATCATGCCTCTGATGAGCCATTAGCATCAATGCTGCCAATAGGACAAACATGAAAGCTAACCACACCCAGTGCACATCCAAATGTTTTGGTGATATTACCACACCAATTCCACATACAATCATACAACCTCTCCTCCTTTCTTCACTTTTTAAGTGAACATCCAATGAGAATTCTGAAAACCACCCATAACATTCACCATGTCATCTGTCCATACACTTTTCAGGATGAGAAGAACTATGAGGCAAATTTCATTCAAACTTTGAATGGCAGACCCACATTAAGTTTTGTAGTCATTTTCGTTTGCTTAAGTGCATTTCAGGGTCTAATAAACTTCTACTGTTACATTCATCAACATCATCTTTTTCTTTTTCTTCTACTCCCATTCCTCCTCCTTCTTAAGATTAGGTACTATATTAAGTCCGTTCCCATGTTCAGGTTTTAAAATCCCCCCCTTCCATCGACTGTTGTGTTGTCCCACATCTACTTGTCCTTTAGGATCATGAAAGTATGCTACTCATTTTGTTTACTACCCCTCATCCTATTTACATGTCCTTTCCAATTTAACTGAAATTTCTTTACCTCTACCACATTTTCAGCAAACAGTGAATCTCATACCTTTTAAGTGGTTTTGTCTCACAAATGAAGCAGAAATTAACAATAAAATAAATTTCAGTCCTCTCCCAGACTCTGAGTGAATTCATATGGCAACAATATTCCACAAGTATTAATGTGTTTAATTCTCTTTCATTCCCTAGTCATGTAACTCAACAACTGTCTTGGTACTTCCGTAAGGAACTTTTGTTACTGCTGGAAATTCTTTATGTAACTGTTTTTACAGTTTCCCTTCCCATTGTGCAAGTTCTAGGCTCAAATAGGTTATGAACTTAGTCCTCATGACCTGTCATCATAGGAGGCCTCACTGCTGAAACGTACTGCCGATAGAATTTGTACCACAAGTAAGTTCCCTTTTCTATCACATATTTATTCTAATCACTGTAACACTGATGGTAGCACTTCTGCAGGCCTGTTAATGGTCTTGTTCAGAAGTGATACCTGAGCCTCTCTGTGCTCCTTACAACTGAAGCCACCATCTCTTTAGAATGATTGCTGTTAACAGGAGGTGAAGTCATCAGCAGGGAATAAATATGGGGAAATGGAACAGTGCAAGAAGAAATTACAGAACATAAAAAATATATGACATAATTATTAATTAGGTGTTTACTTTGGAACTGGGAAATGTGCAAGGAGGATGAATTATGTTTATTTTAAAGCATTAACTACATAAGTATATTAATGTACAAAGCAAAACCATAGACAATGATGAAGGCAGATATCAGCAGACTGGAGCCAACTATAACAAGGTTTGTACAAAGAATAAAGGAAGATATGTATGTTTAAAATGTATTCTATTCCCACATTAATGCATGAAGCAAAAACATAAACAAACATCAAGGGAAATATCAGTATATTGATGGCAGTTCAGATAAGATTCTTAAGAAGTGTCAAAGAAAACTCTGAGGATAGAATGGGAAATGAAAAAACAGAGATAACTTCAAGATAAAGGCCCTGGAAGATAACAGAATAAGGCGGTATGGGAAGCTAGGGTCACTATGGAGGTTCTAAATGTGATACCGAAGGGAAAATGCCAAAGAGGAAAACCCTGATCAAGATGGGAACATAAGGTTAGGAAATGTATCAAACAGAAGGGAGAAGAAAGATGCTACGAAATTGAAGAGGGGCTTTGGGAAGATAAAAATAGATGAAGAGGACTAGCTGCTAGGTGTTTGCACACAAAGTGGAAATATCTATGACAGAGCAAGAGGAGGAAAAATGAGGAGTGGGAATGTTGTTGGTCATATAAGTGAATTGGTGCGATCTCATGATGGAAAAATGGCGAGTCTCCTCATTCTAAATGATGAAGGAATTTATGAAGAATAGCTTCTTGCAGACAGCTCCTGCAGTTTACGTTCACTTGGAATGCAATGACACAAGCACTGTACCATCTGATGGATGCAGAAAATGTTGCCCAAACATTTTGATTCATCTGCAGATTATCCCAAAAGCAACAAAAGTGGCGAACATCAAAATCAGAACAAGTACGTCACAAAGCTAGTTTCATGTCACAGCAGTTACTATACACACATATTTAATGTTCACACAATTGTGAAACGTAACTTAACTTTGTCATGTCTGTCCACTGGGAACAAATCTGCTCCCACTGGGCAGATTTTCAGGAAATTTGATATTTGAGAATTCTTTGGAAATCTGCCTAGTAAATTCAAGTTTTGTTAAAATCTGATAAGAAAAACGGGTACTTTACATGAAGACCAACATATATTTATGATCATGTCTCGCTTGTTTCTTCCTAGAATGAGAAATGTTTTAGACAGAATCTGCAGAGAATATCAAAACACACAATCTACAATCAATAAATGTTTTCAGAAAATCATGGTGTTTATGAGATAATGTGGCAAACTATGGAAGATCCAGACAGGCCACAGATGACAATATAATGTGACGCAAAAAAGATGTGATTGCATGCTGAATAGCTAAGGCAAAAATACAGACACATGCTCATATTATTTAATACTTCCTGCTCTTCCATGGCAACAATGGTTATGTGAACATGCCTCCATGTTATATTACACATGCACTGCCCACCCTGTCCTCATTTGGAAATTCATGGCACAGTCACTTCTAGACTATCAGAACATGGAATGGTTTACACACACTCATATACATACATATATATATATATATATATCAGAAACAGATACAGTCACATTAATAAGTCCTTCAATTCACTGTTCCCACAAACTGACAAAAAGCCAATTAAAGAGTAATAATAAATTGTTTACAATGCAAAAGGACATTTCCAGAGACTGTATCTATCAGCACAACATTCATACCAAATTTTCAAAATAAGGTGACATACACCGAGCAGCTCTAGAAGGTTAATTTCAGCATAAACACTCTCTCCATGGGCAGCATGAGCAAACAGTGCATGTGCTGTATAAACACGCAGTGGTGGTCTGTGGTATTTTAACCTTTTAAAGCCCAGTGGCTACTTCACGTACCACTAGGTTTAAAATTCAAAAATTTTTCGTGGTGCTCCCGTTGAATTTATATATTTTGTATAGATCTCAGAACAAACAGGAAACCTACCTTACACATTAAGAAATTGGTTTTTCTACCCCAGGTGGACAGCGTTTACTGTGCGGTATGCACCAAGTCCTTATATAACACAATTACATTTCATCTTTAAAGGGTAAAACATTTCAAAATGAAACAACAAAGATGCCAAGGATTAGGTTTACTTTACCTGCCAAATAAGTGAATGAGCCAAATGGACAGGTTCTGTTGGAACTACCATGATTAATAGCTGACCTTTGGTGGTTGGTTTTTTTTATTATGAGTAATTCATATATATCTATCAAGCTGCCAGAATAAAGCTAAATATCTGACTTCTGCTTTGCATCATAGACATACATCTTTTTTGAACAATATCAATGTTTTACAAACAACTGTACAGTACACCCTGGAAGAACAAGAGTTAATCAGAAATAAAACATCAAAGAATGATTTAAGATTTCAGTGGTAATGGCCATGACACAGTGTGGTATGGTAGAAACTGTACCAACATTTCCAATGACCCTGCTGCTTCCAGCCTCCTCCCTTAAGTTGGAGGTGGCACACTCTTCAAAAACAATGGCCCCTATATACCAAACGACATGAAATTCGTCCCAGAAAACTGTTATATTAATTCTCACCAATATGAGAAAGCCATATCTTATACAGTCAAGAATGCATCTGAATTTGTGAGCACTGCAAAATGTGAAACATCTTTCCCCTTGACAGTAACTGTCTTCTGGGATGAAAAACCATGCTGTCTGGTGGACATATACCGATGTTTTAAAGGAACCTACTGCATCCGTCATTAGGGTAGGGCGGGATACATCGACTCTTGTGATGGTGGCAGATCCTTCTGAAATGTCACAACATACCTACCAGACTACAATGCATCACACCCCACATGACACTTATCAACAGAGGCACTGAGAAGAGAACCCAAAATCATCTATCCACTTGCTTCTACATGGTAACATACACACACCACTTACATCAGCCTGCAGCAGTACAGTTACCTACTATTCCACTGCTATTATCATGTTCCACAGACCACAGCCCACACGCACAACCACCGGCAAATCACGTGACGACAAACTTGAGCATGTACGATTGAGACTGCCATGTGTCATATGTTGTAGTTTGGTAGTTTGCACTCCAGGCGTCGCACCAATGTGCTAACATGCATCGCAACTGCTGACCCAACACATGCTGCCACCTGCCAGCCATCTCTCAGATCCCACACTAGAGCTGTGCACAGGCAGATGACCACCAGCATCACCCAGCTCTCCAGAATTCGGTAACGTGAATGGTGCACGAGGAGGTAAACCTACCGGGGCAAAATGCACTCAGTGGAGAGTCTGAGTCAATTAACCAGATTATCAAAATCTTGTCTGAAGATCTTAAACATGTGCCCTTGTACACAAGCCTAAACCACTATAATCTAATTTAAATCCTCATAACCTACTTCAACATGATCCTATTTCCTATTACTCTTTCACCTCCTGTTTAGTCTTCCTAGTAGCCTTTCCACAGAAGTTCTGTCATCAGCTGTACACATTATGTCTTACCCCACCTATGCTATATGTGACCCAACACAACATCCTTTATTTGAGTAGAAATGAATCAAGACATCACTCACCTGAAAAAATCTCAGGATACCCTCAAAGAGGAAGACATACGCATGTGCAGAATTGGGCACATCATACTCCTGCAAAAGGCACCATGGATCAAAAACACAAGGCTATGCACCCTTTATGATACACATAACTCAGTCTACCAAAGCAATGATGCAGGTCGGTGTATGAAAGCCTCACATTGCAGTTTAGATTGCTAGTAACTGGCTTCAAACATTTCCCACAACTCTTGTTGTATCACATACCAGAGACATAATTTCTCCACTGGTCCATAGTCACTTTAAAAAAAAAATACTACAAAGAACTTTTAGCAGGCTGCAGTTCATTAAAATAATATATACTTAGCAAGACAGGCAATGTATGTATAACATAACACTAAGGTGTGTTTGTGCAACTACTGTTGCAGTAGAAAAGAAATAAGTATTACAAATTCTGATGTGTATCTGTGGCCATAGATATCCAGCATGCAATAAGCATGTACCATATTATATTGTTATATTGTCATCTGTGGCCTCTCCAGCTCTACAACATTTTTCCACATTATCTCATAAATGGCACAAAATTTGGGGTGGGGGGATCATTCAATGTAAAATTTCTGTTCTGATTTTCTAAACTCTTGTCTGAAAGATTTCTCATTCTAAGAAGAAATGAGAGAGATATGATCATAAATGTTTTGGTCTTCACATGAAGTATCCATTATTCTTGTCAGATTTTAACAAAACTTGAATTTTCTCAACAGATTTTTCAATCAATGCTCAAATATCAAATTTCATGAAAATCCATCCAGTGGGAGCCAGGTGATTCCACGTGGATGGATGGATGGACATGACAAAGCTGTCACTTTTTGCAATTTTCTGAACGCAACTAAGGCAAATAAGATAATGTTTAAATAACTGTTTCATTGACTCTGAACCATACAAAATACATAAATACACTGGGTAGGCAAAATGCAAAGTTCTTTTTCATGGTACAACAGGAGACACACATACTGTGCTTTTTTTTTATTTATTTATTTATTACACAGCATGCCCCATTACACAGTAATATTACATGCTTTACATACTGTGCTTATGAGCAGTAAAAATTATCTGACAACCAGTCATGACAACTGTTGTAGCATCACTGCACATGTCCCTACTAATACACAACATTACTGTCTGATACGATGTCTAGCATTAGCTCTGACATGACCCCGGTTATTTTTGTACATTAACCTTGGCTTTATCTCTGCAACAGAATTCAAAATAGTGAAACAAAACAAGGGATCAATATTTATAATGTTATGAGATATGAGGTCTAAACTCTCAACTGTGCATTACATTAGCACACATTCTGCCAGTCTCATGATTTTACTAGACGCTGCCACTACAGATATTTTTATTTATGGAAACACACAGCCAAATTTTTTGTAGATATTAGAAGGAAAAACAATATCTTACATTCAGATAAATACAGTAATATCAGGCATGCAGAACAAGGCAAGCATGAGTGAAATAAGACACAGAGTAAAAAAGGGGCATATAAGATTTCTATTATCTGACTCACCTGTAGTGCTGAGAGGCCCCTATAGAACCCAACAAGTGCAAGCAGCACTGAAAACACAGCTGCTACAATTCCATGCCATGCCAGTGGCTCCAACTTTCTGGGTGGGCCAACTACAACAAAATGTCAACAATAAAGCCAATGCATTGCATATTGACGTATGAAGATTAATAATGTTTCGTTGGTTATTTCCGTACAAGATTTTTTTTAAGCACACATTCCAGCAGAAGCGGGATGCTCCTCTGTTATGGTGACTGACACATAACATAAATTCACTTCAAGGAAGAACTGCCTAAATATCTTACTGTGCCATCCCACTTTTTTTTATACAAACATCTAAGAGTTTACAACCGCACATAAACACACACCTAAAAAGACTTTTTATTTAAGTGACAATAACCACATTTATTATGGAAGGTGCACCTTACTTAATGGCCTGATGTAATTAAAAGAATGCTGTATACAGGCTGCCATCAATAATACCAACTGTAACACATGACAGCTGCCAACTGAGAAGGGGATATAGAAAGTCTAGGCATAGTACATCTTTTTCCAACAGGACCGTGACATACCACAACTGAAACTTCAGTTTCTGTCAACAAAATGAAAGTTAAAACCCTAATATGTCACCAAGATATAACCTCAAAGCCCAATCTGTATGGCAAAACTTGCTATCATTGGATATGAGTTAGAGGAAATTAAGCCTCAAACACTGATGGAGTAAATACTTTTAACTTCAGTTTCTGCCCATAAAATGAAAGCTCAAAGTCTATATTTGCTAGCAAAATAAAAGGCCACCACCTGTACTGCAATATACTTCGTGTTTTAAATGCACCCTGACAGCTCTACATTGAGTTTCTGTCACTACAGAAAAACTTCAAAGCCTAACATTGGTTGATTAAATATTTTTGGTTTTTTCATATACCTGAGTACCATGACTTCAGTGTATGCAATTTTACTGTAGTGGCAAAAATACTCTATGACCCCAAATACATAATATGAAAGTACTAAAGAGATTCACAAAGGAATTATTACACTTACATGACCATTTTCATTAAAATATTTTCTCTGAGCACAGGACCATTACTATTTCAAGACACTAATGATGATTTGTAGAGAATTATGACTCAGAAGAGTGTTCAGAGAAGCTCATATTTTGTATTGGTGCTGCTCAGATTGCACTGTATTGACTGGTAGGTTGATCAGTACATAATAAATGGAAAAGGAAGTGCAAAGTGGTCATGACCTAACAGAGAACTATTTCAACAAGTGCCAGCAGGGACTCAGGAAAACCACAAACACCTCACTCACTCAGGATACCTATTCTCCTAGCCAAAATTTTAACCCTGGACCTCCAAAATATAAAGCAGAAGTCCTACTGTTCAGTCACACATCAACAGGAAATAATCATGTTACAAACAGTGAAATGAAGAATCTAATAAAACAAGCTCACCTGACAATTTGGTAAGGCTGATACTTGACTGATAACCATTGGTTACTGGTTCCACTTGTGACAACTGGACAATATAAGGTGGTCTCAACTTCATTTCTGAACTTAGATCTGTGAGGTTGATTTTTGTTGTCAGACTCTGGGGCTTGTTGTATCGTTGTCTGGTCTTGTGGATAATGCTATCTGAAATTACAATACATGTGTCTTCAAAATTAAGTTATACTGACGACAGTAATCACACTGGCATTCCAACTAAACCATCAACTACCTATGGCACAGCAATCACTTCATGCACTAGTTAAAGTTAACATTAATAACTATGCATATTTCCACATAATGTAATTTTTGTTTTGTACTGAATCTTACAATAAATATTATTTAGACGAACTTCAAGCTTCAAATAATTAACTTCCATTAGTTAAATACAGCTGTTTGTTTGTGAATACTTAATTGTCAAAATATCTTCCAAATGCCCTCCAGCACTGCCTGTTTAGGCAATGCTAGAGGGTATTTCTTGTAAGAGTGCATAACAAGTGAATGTCTTCATTAACATACTTAAACTACAGTTCCACAGGTAAGGAATTACAGGTCTTACCAAATTCAATAAATGAGTAGGGCCGACGAACTACATTCACTTTAGTCAGTTCATATTTTGTTAAGAATTCTCTCATTATTTCATTCAGAAAGCTAAACACCAGAATGGATGGGTATGTAGACTCACACATGGCAAAGCAGGACAAATCCAGTGTAGTAATGAAGCTGAAACATAAAATAACTATGTCGAATCCTCACATCATAATCTCAAAACAGAAATAAAACATTTACTGAAAATAAAGCAGATCTTCTCCAAGTCACCACGATAAACGGGACTATTGTGAATATTCACGTTTTGTCAGCAACAACTGTGCACTGTAATGAAATCTGGGCAGAAACGAACTTAACCTACAAACTGAACCGGCAATATTCCAGCACACAAGTACTAGGTTGTTCAATACTTACTGGATTGTGTGTGTACCAAGATTCATTGTGCATCTGTCGGGAAACTGGTACGCTTTTTTTGCAAGCAACTTCACATAACGTTTGCTATCTTTCATAGTCCTATTTACTTCATCGTTGAAATCTGTAGTGGCAGAAAGTGCCATGCCGTCTGACGTACGAACTATTAGGGCGTACACAATCATTGTATAACATTACAGTGCTTAACATAATATCCTAAACATCAATCACGCACATTTCGTTACAGCATGAAAACCATTCATAAACAATGTTAACGAAAAGAGCGAACATATCACGCACGACGAAAACGAACAACGACTACGTACACAATCTTCCGCTCTCACACACCGACGATGTTTCAGTTCCAGTGTAACACGTGTACCAACATTTGCCACGAACCCATTACACTCAATTACTGCTAAGGTATAGCAATTAAGGAACAAATACACCCTAACACTTTAATGTATGCATATTAATATCAGCTTCAGTTCTTTGATATATTTACGCAATTACAAGACTTTCGAACAATTACACAAAATGCCGAAGTAATTCCATTTCAATATCGAAAGGTACCCTATTCCATGCATTACTGGTCGTTCTTCCGTTGCTTTCGCTAGCGACACAGATTACGTATGTGTGATATACTCGAAAGGGCAGTATATTACATGGGCATTAAGATCTTCAATAATCTTCCTCAATACATTAAAGATATATCTAATTATGTTAGGAATTTTAAATTTTTTTAAAACTATTCCTATATATATATATATATACTCCACAGAAGAATATATTCAATATAAATCTAACACAAGCTGATAATGTGCCATTCAATGTCTTTAATAAGACAATTTATTTAATATATAGTCTTAATAATCTATGTTTATTGTCACTAAGTTTCACAAAAAAATAACATTTTATCATTTTAATGTTATTCACATGCATATAATTGCTATATGTATTTATTTTGCTATGACTTGCTTGTATGTATCCGACTTGTTCCTATGTAATTATAACCATATCTTCCTACGTTTTTCTCGTTACATAGTGGTTTGTCCTGTGTGTATTAAACATCATTCATGTACTTGACTAGGAATCAATTCTTGTTTGATTCCGCACATTTATATAATTTTACGTGTATTACTCTTGACATGTTGTATCCAACTTATTGTTTTTATTGTGGATTTATGAAACAAATTAACTATAAATATAAATAAGATACAGAATTTTTTCTAACGTACGGAAGGCTTGTGTACGTGTACTAATTGCGGAGAATGTCACTCCTACCTTGTCCACTGTCGTCATTCCCACATACTAGACTGGTTTCAACAATACCATAATAATGCAATGTTAGAGACACTAGACAAGGTATAAACCTGCAGTAGAACTAACAGGTTGATGTATGTAAATAACTATCAGTATGTAAGGTTTCAGATACTTTTGTAACCGTTATTTGTTGTGTAACTATATCTTAACCTTGACAATATCATAGACCAAATGAATACAATCCATATCATTCAAACTTACCTGCCATGCATTTCAATTTTCATCTGTCATCATCATCATCATTTATTTATTTCTCCACAGATCCATCATGGTGTCATGTGTACAAAGCCAGTCTTCACATAAGATTACCTGAATAATATTTTGTACCAGAAGTATGCGTACTCTGCCTGGGACATGGCCAGACTGATGTTTAGTCCAAGTAATGTAATAACAAATGGAAATTAATAAGTGTCCTCTTTGGGTGAAATGTCAAGTTCTTTAATGTTGAGCCAGGTGGCATATATGATTACCACTACCTGGTAAAGGGATAAGTGTTTATCCTCAACTTTTGCTTTATATATTTGATAACTGCTGTAGTTTCACTGTTGTAGTAGAACACAAAATTAGACTCATCTGATCATTACTGTGTGCAGCAGAATTACTTTAATATGGATGCTGATACTCTGGAAATCCTGACACTCTTGCAGTCAAGGAAACTGATTGTAGGTCTGGGAAGTCCTCCAAAAAGGACTGTTGTAAATTGTGATCTCTTGTCCCTATTTCAGCAAATAGTTCAGCTGTGGAGAGTCCTGATGTGTCTCCCGGTACTTCAGCAGCCATAAAAAAACTGAAGAATTCAAATATATAGATATAATATAAAGGGACCCTGACTTCTCAGAACCAGTAGCTGAAGGAAATATCCAAATTGAATACCCCTCTGATTATTTTTGCAGCCCAAGTATAGAAGCAGTAACTATAAATTACCTGTATGAATTTTGGTTTTGTTTGATAATACAAAATATTTGGCAATTTACCACCTGTCATGTCATGTGGGTACCTGATTAAAATAATTGTACTATATTAAGGAATTACATGCAATTAAACTCCTGTAATAAGTAACTCCAGGGTGCACACTGCTGAGCAAGGAACTAGTTCCATGGAGAGAGGCATAAAATGTGTCACATTTCATGGAACCTGAAGGTTCACTACCATCTTAATATTTTTCATATTCCATGCATTACATGAATAAGTTCATTTCCATGTTCACAACATCCTCAGCCAGACTTGTCCAGTCCACACCCTCACATACTGTTTAAGATATATTTTAATTTCATCCTCCCATCTATGTCTAACTGATCCAAGTGATTCATTCCTTTGGGTTTCCCCACCTAAACCCTATATGAAATGTATTTTCTCCTCCAGATTTGTCATATTATGTGCTGTCCATCTCATCATCCTTGATTTCATCACATGCATATTTGGCAAGTAGTACAAATCATGAGGCCCCTCAATACTTTTTTGCAGTCTCCTGTTAATTTCTTCCTCTTAAGCACAAATGTCTTCCTTAGCATCTAAGTTTTGAATGCCTTCAGCCTTTCAGTGTGATGACAGACTAAGTTTCACACCCATATTCAACAACAAGAAAGTTATAATAATGCATATTTAGATTTTTATGTTTTTAGATATTAAATGGGATAAATAGAAAGATTCTGTACCAAGTGGTAGCACATATTCTTCACATTTAATCTGCTTTAAATTTCTTTCTGCATACAACTTATATTCGCTAGTATCATTGCCATATTTTCTGTTGCTCTTCAAATGTCCAAGAAGTTCTCTAGGTCTGTGAAACCCAAGTCCCACTACCATGCTCAAATACCTCGTCATCAGATTTTTTACCAAGCCACACAAAACCAGTCCACTTGTTAACACTCTAGTGAAGTTGGTTATGTAAATATGCTACTAAATCGTTGTAATTCTTTCTTGCAGACCACAAAACATGTGTTATGTCTATGTAACAATTTTGCGCAATCCATGTATACAATTTTAAAGGTCAACAACATCCTCATTTTATTTGTTTCAGGCAGCTCACCATAATAAGTATACTTGTTTTAGTCTCAATAATATGTATGTTCCAGAGCTCAAGGAACCAGTATACTAATAAAACTATTACTGCCAAGGTTGGGGCTAAAGCAGACATAATGTGTGACTAAAATAAGCTAGAGAAAATGTGGGATATAACATATTTATTACATTGTTGCCAACTGTGAACATCATATGGAATACACAAAAACTAGGCACTTAAGCATTGGCCAAGTTGGAGTGTGAGATACCTAGCAGAATCCATGTCATTTACTCTCTCAGCAGCAGGGATGGAGTAAAGAGGTAAGTCATTAGGCATCACATATGTAAACTATATGTACCAAAAAAACTAACTTTTGATCATTGGCCAAACCACTTGTAAATTTTCTATGCATATTAAATGGACCAATATCTGCAGTGTCTTTGGAAGTAAACATCCACATTACACACCATTCAGTAAACTTGGTCTCTGCCACTTCTGTGAAGTTATGGAGTCATCTTTGCTTTCTCACTACAGCTACGGATTTGAGACTGTTGGTGAGCTCAGAAGTTGCAGAACACTTTGCTGTAGGGCCTCAATCCTCACTAGGGATGTCTCAAGGTTCTTCAAGTGTTCATCACAAGACATTAACATTGCCTGGTACTCAAACTTCTGCCTTGTCTCATTGTGTTTCTCTTGTACAATACTGGCTGCCTGCAGAAGAACTTTGTGGTCCATGGTATAGTTGCAGGCCACTTTTGACCTGCTTCCAAATGGGAACAGAATATTTGCAAGTTCAAAGTCTGTGTCAGGAAAAAGTATCACACTGCGATGAAGTTTTCTGAAAAATCGTGACCAGTTGCACAGGAGCCATATGCACACTGATGATTTAACAATCCACACAATTACTGTATTGTGGCTTAGGTACAGCCATCTTAACCGCAGGTGGATGTGTAGAGGATTCCCCAGTAACATTCTCTCAATGTCAGCCACTACATTAACCTTAGCTCGAAGATGTTCAAGCTCTGCTTTCCTTTGAACTTTCTGAACTTGGCTAACGGCCAAGCCAATGAATATGCAGGTAAGAACAACAGTTACGAAGAATGTGAAGAGTATGAAACTAATGTGACTTGTTCCAGTAGCTAAATCAAATGGAAGAAACTTGGTTTCAAAGCCCCCCACAAACATGCCAATGGTTGTGAATAGAGAGGAGTAAGGACTGTGGAAAAGTGCACTGGTTGTGTTTCTCTCTGAGATATATGTCATGCTGTCATGGAACAGGGCAAAGAAGCTAAGAGAAAAAGCCACTATTAGGAATGAATACCAAGCTAAGTACTTTATAAACATACAAGAGACTTTCTTGAATAGCTGAAAATGAACAGATAATGCTGGATGTTCTCCTGTTAGAAGAAGTAAGCGGGTCCATGCAACAAAGAGTGTGATGGCTGTCAGTGCATTCCCCCAAGCACTACAGAGGATAGTAATTACCAAGAATGTCAGAATGATTTGTGGATAGTTGTTCCACTTGCACAGATACTGTACTGGTGATATGAGCAGATGCAACACAAGCTTCACTATCAGACAGAAGGAGCAGATGGCCAATAAAATAAATGCCATTATCGCTAAGAAACAAACTGTTGTTAGGCTTGACCAGCAGAAATGTGTCTGTTTATGGGCATATGTGTAATAGTGAACTGCGATGAAGGTGAGAAGTAAGACAAACATGACATAAAATGCAACACTGTAGTAGTAGAACTTCTTGGCGAGTTGCCATTTGAGCTGTATGAAACTTGACAATATAGGATGCAGTATTAGGTGTCGTAGTTTATGGGAGTGGTTGATTTGAACTAAGGGGCCCATTTCTGGACTTGGACTGCGTAATTGCATCATGACATTTCCATCCTCATATAAGAAATCGTTGTTCATCAGTACAGAATAGAGGTCTACTGCTGGGACTAGGAAATCATACTTAAATAACAATGACTCATCATTTGGCATTTTGAGGCGTGTATTAAAGAATTTCTCTAGAGTTTCTGGTTCAATGCCTGAGACTGGCATGTCCCCTGCATGGTTTATAGAGCCAATATAGGAACCGTGTTCCAACAGTGTCAGAATAGTGTACTGGTCTTTATGCTGAGCAGCATAATGAAGAGCAGTGTTGCCAAGCCAATCCACAGTATTGACATCAAGTGGTTGCTGAAGGTCTGCTGTCCCTGTTGTCCATTCTTTGACATTACTGGGCCAATCAAGAAGCATATCCAAACACTGTCTGTACCTTGCAATATCATCATCACATGCCTCCCCACACTTGTTTACCAAAATATGCAAGGCTGTCTGGTGACTTCCATTCAAAGCATTCACGTTGATCCTTGCATCATGTAGAAGTACCTGGAGTGCCTCATAGTGCCCCAGTTCAGCCACAATGTGAAGAGGAGTCTCATAGTGTACAGGGTTCAGTGTGTTTGGGTCAGCTCCATGCTGCAGCAACAATTTAACATATTCTGTGCAGTCTGTGTTCCTACATGCTAACTCCAGACAGAAGCCATCAGCCTCTACAGCAGCCTGCTGAAGCAACTGTGAGAAAGTGTTCAGGTCCCGTGTTCGCAAAGCTGTCAACAACTGGACCTGGTACCGCAATGGGCTGATACTGGTGCTCTTTGGAGGCTGTATGTTAACTTCACTGATCCCTTGGATGGAGGACATTGCTCAGTTGAATACCTGCAGAGTGAAGGAATCACTTGAAAGTGCATCTTTCCACCTGCTGTAAATACTGTAAGGAATCTAGAACTTATAATCTGCAAGCAGCTTCATATGAAGAGTGAAGCCTTACATTACTGTGGCCTATAATACATACATACATACACACACACATATGTTGCAGAGATCCAACATCTGTCAATAGACAGCTGAATACAAAACAAGTCAATATTATTAGAAAACACACACACAAGAGACAAGACACAACAAAAACATACTACACAAAAATAAACAATACAACACAATAATACATATATTCAAGAGCCATGTAATAATGCTTCTATGTTATACTTAAATTATAAGGACTTATGTGGGACTTCTTGGCTATGAGAGAAAAAAATCTTCTAGAGAATAAACAGTGTAAGATATCTTCATAACGCAACCTTAAAATTTTATTTACTGTTTTGTAATTTCGACCGCCTCTGTGGTCTAGTGGTCAGAGTTTCTGGCTACAGATACAGAGGTCCCGGGTTCGATCCCCGGCGCTACCAGATTTTCTGAGTAGTAGTGGGTCTGGAACGGGGTTCACTCA
>Ga0136643_10004925_pt1 | contig 18653 bp, 5 predicted proteins | sample TergutLab28metaG_FD_96883 | JGI IMG/M metagenome (GOLD analysis project Ga0136643, IMG submission 96883) | Labiotermes labralis P1 segment gut microbial communities from Petit-Saut dam, French Guiana - Lab288 P1 (version 3) (version 3) | ecosystem: Host-associated > Arthropoda: Insects >...
GGGACCCGTTGCGCTGACCACGTGACACCCCTCTATCCGCAAAAGTTGGCACTAACTTCGCCGACCGGCGGCGGCCGCTCTGTCGGTATAGTTCGCGTGCGGACTAAGGCCACGGAGTTTTGGATAACATCATCGAAAAATTCGTGATTAAATTCCATCTTCTCTCCCCTTGCTATTTTGGCCAGCGTCTGAGTCATTAAACCTTATTAATGCATCCACTCCAATCTTAGTTATTCTTCTCTATTCTTTCTTTCCTTCAGAGGCACCGGATCGAACTTTCTTCCTACGTCCTGATTCCTTTCAAATCCTGCTGTCCGTCTTAATAAGAGCCTTCAGTCGAAAAAAATCATTGCGGCTTCTGCAGAGCTAAAATTATACAAATCTACTTTTAAAATAAATGTGGTTTAACGAAACTAATTTTTCTAATATTATTTTTGACTAGTGTAACAGTGTTTCCTCCGATAAGGAATAGCATACCATCCCGGTCCATAAGAGGACTGTATCACCTTCATTTTTGCCATGATTTTAGACATGTATCTGCCTAAGCTCCTTCGTAAGCATTCGTATGGAATGTACATAATTAACGCCAACTTTACATTTGTATCAAACGTGCCTTAACGATGTCACATTCCGATTGTATACATACTTATGCTTAAGATTTAAATTTTTCTCAATTTGCGAATAAAACTTAATGATAGAACAATACTAAGATACGTACATAGTAACATTTTATGCACCCGGAATCTCAAGAAAGACGAAAAGAACCGAGTAGAAGTAGATTTATCATATATTAAAATATGACAAATCTAATTCTATTTGGTTCTGAGACTTAGGGTATTATAAGAACCTCAACAATGCTTTTTGTGTTTGTTTGTTTGTTTGTTAATATAACATCTTTTTATTTCCATTTTTATTATATTTAATCTTCTTTATACCCAGATTATTATTATTATTATTATGTAATGCAGGTCATACATATATGTTTTACGGACGTTCTGTTTTTCCACTACAGTGGTTCGGGTGTTATGCTAGGGAAGCATATCTAGAACACATGTTTCGAGATATGTTATGCTGACAGGTTTGCCGTTGTTTGTTATCTGTCACTGTAAGCTTGTACGAAGTAAAGTATGAATGTTTCCGACGGTTTCCTGTCTCTAGCGGTTACAGCTTTCTATTCCTTATCGAGAACAGCTACACAGCAGGTAGCAGCCCCCGACTCTCTGCGAAACTTCCTCACAAGTGCGAGGATTATGTGTGAGAGCTGCCAGGTACTGGAGAGATGTAGGCGGATAAACTTGTTCATGTGCGTATTGAAGCATCACGCCATTTCAGTGGGTGGAGGAATGGTGGAAGGATTCCAGGTTTGCTTATTATAAATCATTTAGTCACGTAAACTGTTAGTTCCATGCAACGGCCGTCTGACTCTATGTAAAAACTTTCTATATCCTCTGGGCAAGGGAGAGGGTTGGCATCTGTGTGTGAGTGGATGCTGTGACAGAGAAAAATGTCAGTCAGTGCACGGAATACTGGAAACCTACACCGACGGAAATTTTGACCCGTGGTACACAGATCGAAGAGGCCCTTTGAAGTCCCGTGGCTTATACACAAATGAAAGAGCGCAAATAAAATATTACCAATTCTTCTGAGAAATTTCTTCTATATCTCCTGTAGACTTACCAGTATCTCTCTCCAATACTTTACTAAAGGCTATGCTTGTAACACAAGGAGAGGATTTGTCACGTGACTGATTAACATAGTATTAACGCGCAAATCCACGGCCCTTTCATAAAGCAACGATTATCAGTCGCATATTGAAGAAGTTTAAAACTTTTCCTCGAGTTCATTAGGATATCTAAGTGATTAGTTTAAAAAAAAAAAGTCTTCCAAGCTGTTATTATTACAGCAAACACACAGTACACACTACGACAAGGCACACAAACTATTTTATCGTATCTCCGAAGTTCTTCGACCCAACTGTCCCATTACCAAGTTTCGATTTAAAAATTGCCATTGGAAACACAAAATTTCGCAGATACGATTGTTAAAATGACGCATGTGATAATGGGAGATAAAATTATAAAGCCATCATTAAAACAATGTAATGTTGTATTAATATGTTAGGATTATATCAAGGATGGTTGGTTAGGCCTTGATACACCTGTTTCGGCTTCGTATAATTGTCTCTTCAAAAGGCTTCCAAGTCGTTTTCGTCCGTTTGGTGTATAATTCAGCTTTATTTTTGGTATCCTTTTGTTCATTCTTGTTACATGTCCTAAACGAATTACTACTACTCGCTGCGTAATAGCTCAGTGGAACGCAGTTCTCAATACAGAGTTTATGTGCATAAAGTTATGGCAACATTACGTATTTAGATGTTTTCAGTAGCAGAGATTTTTGTATTACTCATACGCAGTTAAGAAAAAGTAAACATCTCCAAACAGAATAAATAACGAAGATGGTGTGGCTAGTAATAAATGTAATTTCCGCTATCAAATATCTCGATTTGAAACTGCGTAATTTTTATCTTGAACATAGCCTTTTGTTATATGTATTACAAAACATTTATCACTTACCATCAATACAACTAACTTATTATATTATATAGATGTCCGGCTATATGTGTCCATCACTGAGTGGTTAACGGCAGGCCGTCAAAATACCTAACAATTAAAATTGCAATTGCTACAGCAATTTTTAATTTCAATTTTAATTTTATGTGTTTTGACAGCCTGCGTATGACCACTAAGTGATCGAAACATGTAGCCGTACATCTATGTGTATATAACATAACATAGTAAATTAGTTTTATTGGTGGAAACTAAAAAATTTAAAACTTTACAGTTATATTTTTAAATATTTTTCCGATAGGTTGATATTATCTCTAAGAAGCCCAACCAAAACCTAAATATTAACAGTTTAAAAATTAATTATGAATTGAAACACGCCACAATATAATCCGTAAAACGCTCAGCACATTATCTTCTGTTATTCATGAAAAGATTTAGTGAAAAATGAACAAAACTGTTCGAATGAATAACTTCGAAAAACATTTGGTTCCCAAAACAATAAGAGCAAGAACGGTACTGTTCATAATGATTACAGTTAACTCGTTGTAGACTCACCCGGTATAATGACTTTGATACAGAATGTACGTATGTGTCATGGTTCGACAACACACAAATCCAATAGATTTCTTCTGCGAAGCCTCTAGCCTGGTTCTGGGTCCCACTCAACCTACTGTTCAAAGGGTAACTGGGTCTTTTTCCCCAAGAGTAAAGTGAACGGTGCGTGAAGCTGACTACTCATCTTAACTAGTGCCCAGGTTAAGAATGAGTACAGCTATACCTCCCCCCACACTCGGTTTTATGGCGTGTAAGCACAACTTTACCTCTAATGATTAACTCCTTATGCTTGCGTACAGTCAACAAGAGTAGCCTAAAGAAAGAAAAATGCATCAGCGAGCCCTTCAGAAGGGAATGTTTTGCACGAACTATCGAACTGTATCATTTTTCATATATTTTATAATTTAAGGTAAATAACTGCGCGCAACATTTTTGCGATATTGATAAATGGCCAAAACACTTGTAGATATGTGGATATATATCCAAATGTATTTGCTACGTTTCTGGTCGACATAAATTTCACTTCCTAGGGGAATTTTACTGTTCAAGTTAAAATATTGGTATAAATTTTACAAATGGGGTAAAGACAATTTATCCAGTTATAGAGAAAACAATTTAAGGCAAAGAAGAATTTACTTTTCAATTTCAGAAAAGCGGTTTGAATAACAGATGAATGTTGGTGTGCATATGTATATGTTTTATTTCAGAAATGTAACAAACTGGCAAAAATAACCGGGAGATCTGCAACCTGCCACGGTAGCAACAAATATAAGCCGTCTGGTCAGGTGAAGTATGCTGAACTTCAGTCAATGGAAAATACAGGCAAGTGCTATAACCTCTTTCAGGTATTATACTGACTTTAATTCTAGTGACAGTCTGTCAAGAGGGTTCGTATGTTTCATTTTTCCCACATGAAGAGGTTTTAAATTATTTTTGATGGTTGAAAAATCAACTTTAAAAGACCAATATGTGTAGAATATTGTCAGACTACTATTAACCGAGTTCGGACAGCTACGGTAGCTGATTACTTTAGAAGCCTAAGGTACCAACTAAGTTACTTCTGACATGTATTAAAATGTGAAAACACTTCAGTGTAAATACAAGTTCTTTCCAAAGACGTCTCACCAATTAGCAATATGATATCTCAATTTGTACTTCAAATAAAACTGACTTGTAGCTGCAACTTTTCTCCCTTTACTAACAAAATTACAATTAAAAGTATCAAATATATGGGGAAGAATTAGTCGAAGCCATAGGCATTAAGGGATTTTGATTCTTTCCGGGAAGTTGTCGGTATTTCTGCATATTTCAAAAGCTTTTCAAAATTTTCTTCTCGCTTACCAGTAACCCGAAAAACCATTTCCCGTATAACAACCTATAGAAACCAGTCTGTACTGTTCAAATTTAATTATTTCTGCAGTTTTCATTAATTGTTTAACACTTTAATACACTATTCCAATATTAAAATAATTAATAAAACAGGAAATCCAATAAATAGCCCAGACGTGCTTTTTTTTATAATTGTAATGTATGTATTAATGTTTATCAACAAAAATCACAGGCTTAGGTAACTTTTTACAGCCGGTGGCATAATATCTGATCAAATACACATACGTATCAAAATGGTGCCTTGCTTGCAACTTCCACAAGCAGCTTGAATTTCGTCTTAGTAAATTCGAGATACTCCCACTCGCATAATATTTGCTTATTTCGTACCTACAGCTTCCCTTTCCACCCTCAAGTAATGAAATTTTAAGCGTTTATGACTTGTAGTAATGACCTCCGTCAGACATGTAACTGAACGTCCAAAATGAATAGTTACATATTGTGGTCCTCAGTTCCTTGGATCTGACCCACTGTTTGACACGTTTATTCCGTCGTCAGTCGCGATACACGGTAGGGAAAAATCTGTATTTATACGTGAAAAATGTGAAAGAATTTTGATATATATATATATATACATTTTAAACTATGATTTCCTCTTTCATATACATTAAAATAATTTTAGTAAATCAGTTAACAGCTTTGAAACTGAATTATTTAAAAAAAATCAAAAGAAGCTCTGCGTAGCACCAACAGCATTAGCACCATCACTTGAAAAACACTGGTCTAATGGTTTCTAAACATTACTTAGTTCGTTTGTTGCATTAAACTGCATATGAGTTCCAATTTCCTTTCGCTTGCTCACACTCGATCTTCAGTGCATGTCCACTTACGAAGAAGGACGTCTGAATATAATTCGCATACCTCTGGAGAAAAAAAAAAGTATTTTTAGCATGACATCGAAATTAATTTATTCTCCAGTCATTTTAACAGGCCAACTTATTCAATACAGTTAAATTAATCATAACGCTTTCAATGTATGTAGTCGGAGAATGGTCCTATCGTTGCGGTTGTTCTCGTTAAGACCCAGCATTGAACAAGAAACTGGGAAATATATTATACTAAGATCTTATAATTATATTGCTGTAATTGAGTTAACTGTCGTGTTGCACACATCGCCAGAGGCAGTGCTACAAACTGTAGTGTTGCAGAGAATTAGAAGGTTAGTTTCACACACGACCATGGCATGAAACCGACTTCGCAGGCGGGGAAAGCCACCCACTTATGGCGTAAGTGCGTCATCGTGTCTTTTACAAACACTATAAACTTGCGTTAAATACAAGAAAGTTTTAATGTAGTGATGGCTTTTTAAATTAAATTTCAAAATGCATAGTATAATGAAGGAGTATGAATTGCAGTTACTTCTAGCAGCATGTGTTGTTGACGCATCAAACTTAAATTAAGAGGCATTAGGTAGATTAACAGCTGAACATCACTTCGTTAACTCTACACCCTGGAGGGTGCGAAACGATTCTTTGCAGAAGAGACCACAACTTACACATGAGCAAATCCTCGGAAAAGAAGAGACCTTTTAATTAAATAATTTCGCGAAAAAAATTTTAATTATTGCGAGAAATAGCTATCTCTTCTAAATTCCACTTTTCCTCCGAGTACTATACAGAGCATTGACCCTTTAAAGACGAAGCGCAGTGAAAGTGCGCAGTGTGAAAATCTAACAGATGTATCACGATTAATTTGACGTGTCTTTCTGCGATCTCTCCAACTGCTGCTTCCGTCCGCCCCTGGCTGAAACATACCGGTCAAGTTTTCTGCAGCCTGCAGACACACTACGTTGCCAACGTGGGCCTGCACACTTGCACAGTACTATGACTAAAACAACTGACAGCCTACCTGCCTGCCAGCCAACCTACCTAACCTCGCAGTAACCTAATATCACGACCAAACAGCTGATGGGGGAGGGGGAGGGTGTGGGTCAAAGTAAGACACAAAAAACAACGAAAACCAGAACAGAAAAACACATCCTGTTTTATGTAGCGACGACTCTGAATTCAGGCTGCCAACTTGACGCTTACATACTACAAGACCCTTCGATTCAAAACAACACCAAACCCCGACTGATATGGACTGGTTGTCGTGTAATTCCAAATGATTCAGCCAGCGACCCTTATTGCTTGAGAAGCAGCAGGAGGGCAAATAAAAGCACCCCCTACTTTAACCGCAGTTTTGAGGTCACTGTTGCTCCTGCTGATATCACGAAGCGGACGATGGAATTTTGTAGTTAATGGATTTCGTAATGGTGGCAGCAATTTATGTTGAGATGACAGCGATGCAGAAAATTTGTTGTTTTTGTTGTTGAAGCTTAGCGAGAGGGACGCACTGGACAGGGGATTGCAGGTGACATTTTGACAATCAGCACTAATCACTGCAACACAATGCAGACCATTCAATAGGCTTTTCATTTCACCACTGGCTTTAATTGCTACACTAAATTTACATGTAAAAATTCACTTTCACTGCTTCGACATTTCGCACTAAAAAAACACATTCACTTTCACACCTACGCTTATTGCACACGGAATTCGTCCACATATGAACTTTTAGTGGTTTAAACTTTTCACTCCAAACTTGTAAAAGCTTTGTAGAACTGACTTAAATAAATGCGTGATAACATTGTGTGTCATTGAGCAAATTTAAATTATTTAAGCTCCATCTCATTCAAGATCTTGTGTGTTTAAGACCAATATAAATCGACTGCATGCAATGATCGAACCGAGCCCAGGCTACTTGCACGCAACGTAACGGAAAGTAAATTGTCATATATTGTAAAAATATTAAATGTGTTTATACCAAGTGTCCACAAAAGTCAATAATATTGTTCGGGTAGCAGAGGTGCATTCTAATATGTATATAAGAAAGCGTGCTTGCATAAAATCCTTTTGATATAACGCTATTTACTGACAGACGTGACAATGTGTGTAATACTTGCACATTTACTTATACGACAAACTGCCTCACGTCATTTTTACTTATAAAATAGTCAGCTGTAGCTTTTCTGGACGTGGCCTTACATGTGGGAGGAAATGTTTATAAACTGGCGACAGTGCCATAACCTATGTAGATCAATTTATTTTTCATACTTAGGCACGTGGCTTCTCCGATCGCTACAGTTGCATCAAATAAAAAATTGTGCATGATTGAGGTCTTAGAGAAGAAGTATTTCTGTAGATTAGGACACAGGGCATGAGAGACAGCCGAATGTACAAACAGTTCCTTTGGCACACTTTATTTTTTACAGAAGTTCTTCCTTTTTGTGGGTTCTTATGCATGCGGTAATGGACACTAGATCTAAGGTTCCTTCAAGACGAGTTGCTGAATATTCAAGTAATCGGGGATGTTACGCAGTGCTTAATAGCAAATGGTTATAGGCGTTTCGGAGAAATGTATCGTGCTCATCTTCAGTGTAGAGCAATACTACAGGATGTATTGTTCTAGGAATGTTGACCCTAAAAATGGCACTACGGCCCATCTAAACGTCGGTAATTATCTACCAGTCGATATGGAGTAACAAAACGGACGACTTAAGTCTTACTCTCTAATGGCCTTTTGGATTCCGTAAGGCAGGTATTTCCTTGAGGAGCTGAGCAACAACTAGCTTCTCCAGAAGAACTGTACTCCTTATAGGGGTTTTTCAACTCATGAAACATGTTAAAATTATTTTATGTATATTTATCACATAATATACGAAGAAGGCTTACAAATCACGAAATTACACTATATATATATACACACACACACACACACACACACACACAAATACCTGTTGCGAAATATTATTCAAACTTTACGATAATTTTTCGAAATGGCACCAAGGATCATTTCTGTGTGCTGTAATCCTCCATTCGGGGCAGCACAACGGCAGTGTGACAGCAAGCGGTACCTAGCACGCTTGAGAAACGGACTGCTACAGAGTAGCTGAATATGCAAGCGATATCCGGGAATATTTGGAAAAATGATTTTACAAAGCGCAGCGAAATAAATTTCCGTTTCGTGGCTGTAACACCCCTGATTTTTCTCTAATCCTTTTTATGAGTGTATAATTGCATAACTGAATTTATTCAAAATTCAAAGTCTAACATTACTTCTTGCTCAAACCTAATTTTAAACATTTTTTTTCATGTTTTTACCGTGCAATAATTGAACTTTATTAAAATATAACCAACTAATTGCACCAATGTGTGATACTAAAATCTTATTTACACATTAAAACACGTCACTTGGTTAAAACTGTAGGAATTATTTTAACCAAGTGACGTGTTTTAATGTGTAAATAAGATTTTAGTATCACACATTGGTGCAATTAGTCGGTTATGTTTTAATAAAACTAATTTTAAACAGTTTATCCTCCCATGCAAGACTATCTATACTCAACATACCATCATATTATCATCTCCAATGTATTAACACTTCGATTTCAAAATTCTTCCCAGTTCATACATTTTGAACACAATCTTCTTTTTTCGCACTAGTCCATGTGTCCCGTTCCTAATAATTTTTGAAGGCAAAGAGGTTTACGTTAAGAGTCTTGTTTTCAGCCTGTTCCTGTATTCATCGTATTGTCCATCTAGATTCTGGAGGCATTTTACGAAATTGGTCTGCTCCTGTCGCACGTTAAATTCACTAGGTTAATACCATAGCTTAGTTTCATATATTATTTTGCGTATTGTTAAAATGTGAATTACAACCGGGGTCCTCTGTGGTTGACCCTAGCTTTGAGAGTTCCACGGAAACCATTTCATACTGAAGGCATATGAGCCTAATTTTAATATGGTTTATATTTTGAGATATTTTGGAAATAATTTGTAAACAATTATTTAAGTGTTTTGGGAGAAATATAAAGTGAAAACGTGAGAATAAACTAATATAAGCGATTTTCTAAATTTACAATTTCAATTATAAATTAATTACATATCGAGCTCAATTTGCCCTCATACTTGGAACTTCTTTCTACACGCCACATATATTTTATGGAAAAGGGTGAGATCTTAAATTAATTTTGATGTACATTCAGAAATTAAACACTGTCCTGCTAATTAAATGAAAAGCCATTTATATGTCGGAAGAAACACGTAGCCTTCTCTCGGCAAATAAATGAAATAACATTTGTTAATTCCATTGAAATATTAAAATAATTTGTTGTAAATACTCGCGCTTATTTGTAATACAAAGATAGCGAGCAATTCAATCACTTACTCATTCCTTCAAATGCAGCGAATCCATCACAAGCCGTTCACTAAGGATTCGTCATTTGACGGTCACTTGCATTGCTGGTCTGTCCACTGCACTCATCCACACGCGGAAACGACTATACCGTGACTGACATGAGCCTGATCAGCAGTGCAAACCTTGTGGGAGTTTTGATGTTCACCTGCTTCTTTCGTGCCGTCCCCTACGGGACATTTTCAGTATCATTATCACGTACAGCATGTCATGAATTTAATGGGGCATTGGTTATAGGTGTACTAAATTGTGAGCTTTATTAAAATATATTTCATAGTTATAATAACTTAGGTACTGCAATTTGCATAATACTCTTGTTCGGTCTGTAATCAACCCGGAAATTTGTGTGTGGCTGAAAACGGAAAATCCGTCATATTCGATGTTGCGTCCAACCTGTTGAACAGAAATACGTCAGATATCCTGCACCGTACAGGACTGAAGCCCAGATACTTGCACACACACACACACACACACACACACACACACACACACACATATATATATATATATATATTTAAATTTAAAGATATAGATTTTCATAAAAGTGATTTTTCTTCTTGCGAAGTTCTCATAATTATCGTTAGGGAGTTCTTTCATGATAGGTGAGAAAGAAGTGCTAAAGAGAGTACGTTGACCAAACGGGGAAAAGTAATAGAAGAACAGAAAAAAACTACCCAATGAGGAACTTCATAGCTTTCACTCTTCGCCGAATGTGGGTGTCAGAAAGGTACCATGCTTCAAGGAGATAAAAAATACGTGAAAATGTTTAGTCTGAATACTTAAACCTGATCTTGCTTTCCAGTCACCGTATCAAAATAAAGTAAAATTAAACATCTGGCTCTTTACTGCAGGTGACGCCGTGTCTGATAACCAATATCCCGGAGTGGTGGTGAACCAGATGTATGAGGTCGCGAATGGTGAGTGATGCCGGAAGAAACCAACACTCATAAGCAATGGATATGACTCGAACATCCCATTAACTGTTCGGATCAACATTCTACAGATGATTTTGAATTCTAAAGTCCCTTGTTGCAACAATACTTAACCTTTCTGGCTTACTTTTTTGTGTAACAAGGAAAGACAGACTCATCTACCATGTTCGTCCGCATGTAACTCTCTATTTAGTTACTTTGCAGCCAAATGAATTTTAATAAAACTTGTTATTAAAAATGCGGTGCCACTAGAGACATTCATACCTTTCACTTTCTACCGTCAAAAAGTGCCAAAGAGCAACTTACCAAAAACACACTCTCTGCGACAATAGGTGCAACATGACAGACGAGCCTCAAGGTGTCAGCACCAGTCAAAAGGTTTCCGTAAACATAGTTTGAGAAATTCTTCTTTAAACAGCTCTAGTGCTTAGAATTTCAAGAGCCCACGATGTTGCAAAACTAGTTAAGTAAGTGTGATGTTTAAGTCTGTTCATTTTATTCTAAGTATAGAAATGTGACACAGTCCAAGATGACTCCGTCGATTCAGGAATTGCATGAGTTCGGCGAATAGGCGTACTTGCAGGTTGTCCTAGGCGAGTGCATGCAAAATTCCGCTGCGGCAGCGAAATGTATGCTAAGTCGCAGATTTTTCGTTTGTGGTTATAAGCAAATTAGTTAACAATGAACTTACTTTCAAGTAGTGATTGACTTCGGTAGCCCAAAAAAGAGTAGGTGTGCCATTTGTGGGCGAAAATCTCGTGGACGTCGTGGGTGATGATCCCACTTTAAGCACAAGAAGTGCATCACACTCTGTTCAGTACTGATCATTACGTGGGCAACAAATCTTTCCATACCACGTACAAAGTACAAAGAGTTCAGATACCTACATCAGCTGACATACATTTCCGACTTCTCTGCTGCCGATGGCTCCCTTTGTCAGCGTACGTTGGATTCCCATGTCCTGTCAGGACTCCTGGTGACAGAAAAATGTGGCTTCACAAGGGATGGAGTTAGAAATTTCCTCATTAGATCTACCACGTGCGTGGGCAGAGGACAATCCACATACGAGAAGACCTGAACATAACCGGCCATGGTTTTCCGTACACGTGAGGCAGGAATCATAGATGATTTTCGCATTTTTCATTAGGTATTACCAGAAAAATTTACTGAATATTTCGCAATCGATAATTAGCCCAATTAAGATTCAAGCATTCAATGGCATGAACCGTGCCGATTAGAAAATATTCTACAATTCGTGGGAAATTCCTGCCTATATGTTGAGAGGCCATGAAGTCCAAGAAGAATCTCCCACACGTACCAGAAGACTACACTATTCCTAAATACATAGTGATGACTTTAATCTCGCATTTACCTCGTTTGCTGGCGGATGTCGAAAGTTGATATAATGCAATGGTACGCCAAAACTCTTGAGCCTCTCTGTAAGGGAATCGTTCTGCAGGCATCATCGTGAACTTTCAATCAGTCTTGGTCCTGAGGCTCCTGAGCCTTGGTCACCATTTTAAACAACGGCTGTCATTTTGTGACATTTCACTGTATTGTCTGCTATTTACGGAAGTAGACGTGTGGTCCTTCTGCAAGGTTGATTATTTCGTAGGTCAGATATGGTGTGTTTCTGCAGAACGTATTAGCATAGGAAAAGATAATGAGATGATAACTACGTATGAACAGGAAAGAATGGAAGAGAAAGCGAGCGTGATGTGATTTAAGATATCCTGACATTCGCCCAGGGTAAGTGTTGTAACTCTGTTGGCAAACTGGACAACTGGACAACATTAGCCTTTGTGCTGACTTGCTCAGCGTCATAAATCCAGTACATATTTAATTTTTGTCGGCGTTAGTAAGGACACAACACAATGGGGTTCTTGTAACTTAAAGAAACTAGAACTAGTGTAAACTGCACCTAACTGTACGTATTGTACAAAACACAGCTTCCAGCAATGTGTCTGTACGCTAAAGAAAACGCACGATTTCAACAATCGATGGACTGTTCACCAAACACTCTTAATGTCAAATATTTTTTTGGAACACACCAAAAACTTACTGAATGTAAAACAAAATTTTGCAAGAAAAAGACGCATGTTAGAGATGTGCATATAGAAATCAAGGTCTTAATTATGAAACTTTCTTGTTATCCTATTCTCCTATGGGATAAAGGCGGCCGGCGCATGAGCTGACAACCTTACCACTTTAATTGTGCCGATTGTCTAGAATTTCTGGCAGCCTCAAGCCCCTGGAGCCATAAGAGTCTTTGTAGGTCCCCATAGAGATAGCTTTGTCTTTTACCTGTTCAAGGACACATAGTTTCCTCAGTGGCTGGTTGATTATCTTCTTAATCTCAACGTTAACTACGCATACCATGGATCTATATTTTTCCTGCTTTTAGACGATGACGACATTTCACAAGAACAAACGAAGCAGCTGTTGCCGGCAGATCTGCTGTCCTTTGCCAGGCAAAGTGCAATGGGCATGGTAAGTCAATTAAACGCAGTTACAAAAGTAAATTTTGCTGGCTTGACGATAAACATCCCCTGATGACACATGCACCACAGTCTTAAGATGTAAGCACAATAAACAGTATTCTTAGCTACTGGCGACACAGTGACGAGGGAGGGGAGGGGGACCCCCAGATTATGGACCATAGTGCAAGCCGTTCTAAAACTCAACAGATTATGTAACGAGTGGAATGCATACAACACATAGTGTGGAATGAGAGTGTTTGTCCTGGTGCGAATATTGTCTTACCTATCTAAGCCTATACCCTTAATTAGGAATGAAATTTGATTACCCTGACACTACCTAGGAGCGTCGTCGGTATAGCGACTGGCTACGGGCTGGACCGTCCGGGGATCGAATCCCGGTGGGGGCGAGATTTTCCGCACCTGTCCAGACCGGCCCTGGGGCCCACCCAGCCTCCTGCACAATGGGTACCGGGTCTTTCCCGGGGGTAAAGAGCGGCCGGGGTGTGACGCTGGCACCTCACCACCTTCTAGTGCCGCGGTCAAGAAAGAGTGAAGCTATACCTCTACTTCCCCTATGAGCCGTACGGCCTGTACAGAGCCTCAGTTCCTGTACAAGGGTGCACTTTACCTTTTACCTAAATATAGGCTAACCGTTGCCTATCAGTACTTCCTGAAGACGTCTACTAGTAATATCCAAAGCGTGTTGGAATAGTCTCCTGTAGGTGTGTAAGAGCAAGTTGTTGGTAAGAAACTCATTAATAAGTAATTAATACCCTATGTTTATGCAACGTTACATCAAATTTTGATTTTCAATAGTTGTAGATGTACCATATTTCTGTTTCACATCTCTCATGCATCATCAATCATTTGTCTGTGACTGTGGCCCAACTACCAACTAGTGTCACTTCACCCACTTTGATGCAAATGCGACCCAAGACATATTTCTAACCGTTATTACTGAGACAGTCACGCTACACACTTTACACTAGCATATACAGTACCTTCCTTGGAGACATCAGCCATACTTTTAATTTAAGGGTGCTCCACTTACGTAACATAGCTTTATCCTCCGTGTACATGAAACAAAGCTGTTACGTGACCTACAGCAATATGTATAAAAGGTCATTAATCTCACAAGGCTTAGTAATGCCTGACTTCGTATGATATTCTCTCGAGACGGACAACACAGCCATCCTATATGCAGTGGAAACGTGTGACATGGAACGTCTTTTAAGATAATTAGTAAATCCGAAGGCACGAAACATCACATTTGTATAATAATGTAAAATACTGTTTCGTTTTGTAGCGACACAGCATGCGTTTTGTAGCGACACAGCATGCGTTTTGTAGCGACACAGCATGCGTTTCGAAGATCAACTTGACTCTTGATGGAGAAGTAAGATCTTTGACGTATTATGACCAATTATAAAGCACCCTGTCATAAATGTAACAGATGTTTCATCCTGTAAGATAATGGTGAAATTACTAAAACCTGATTTAAACTGAGTGACGCATTTAAATTTTTGTATGTACTTACTGCGAATGGGAGTAATTAAATGTATTTAAAAAGGGGTTCTAATTGTCCAGACTAAATCAGTTTTATGTAATTAGGTACAATATCGTCCACTCATGTTATTTAACGCAAACATATAAATTTAAGATATTGCTTGGTCAGTAAGATAGCTGACAATACACGGTGAAATGAAAAAATGTGGAATTTGTCGCGGCATGTTTAACAGTACTGTCCTGACAGCAAGAAACACGAAAAAGCTAGTCAGAGGACAGTCAACACCACCACCACCACCACCACCACCACCACCACCACTGCTTCTAACTATGACGTTAATGGTAGTAAAGGACAAACAGAGGAGCTGCAATTAAAATAGTTCAGCTGACAGGGTCTGCTTGTGCTTTACACAGGTTCCACAAATAAATAAATAAATGTGTAGTAATTAGGCAATGTGACACGAAATCTGAATTAATCTGCGTAACGCAGAACATTGTGAGGTCCGTAGAGTGGTGTGATGGCGGACTCAGCTCTTTCGGGATATGTGTAATCAGTTCCTGACCTTTCGAAGCAAGTTAGTGCCTGCGTCTAGAGGTCTGATTACCTTGTGATAGGGCGTCATATCCCAAACGAACAGAGTCCACAACGCAGAAGAAATCAATAATAATGTGATGACAATTATATATCCATTTGTCGGTTAGAATAGTCAAGAAGCAATACCCAGTTCGAGCACTGATCTGTTCTTGTGTTGCTAGGAGTATCTGGCAAACAACCGCGTGGTGCACCGAGATCTGGCAGCAAGAAACGTTCTGGTATGTGCAGACAGAACTGTCAAGATTTGCGACTTCGGAATGAGTCGTGACATCTACGAAAGAAACGTGTACCACAAGAAAGGATCTGGGATACTGCCTGTCAAATGGATGGCACCAGAATCACTCTTGAATCAAGAATATACGACAAAAAGCGACGTGTGAGTGCTTTTCAGTAAGGTGTATACATACTAAAATGTTACATAAGAAATAATACTAGCTTGTTATACAAGAAGCAACACGTAAAAGACCAGTCGGACAAATCATAATCAAATTATTTATCTGCAAGATTAATATTGTCAGTGTTTAAGACACTGAACAAGATTTAGCAGTCTGTCGTACACACACTCCAAACAATACATAGAATTGTCTGCGGTGTGAACTCTTGTACTGAATAGTTGAAGAGAAACATTCGTTTCATAATAATGGGTAAGGATTAAAAAATGTCGTCAGAACATATGTAACATACCACTGGGAAATGTATGGTATTTTATAAAAATAGAATGAACTCAATAATAATCTTAGATGCACTCGTAGCACACCACTCACCAACCTTGACATCGTGTAAGGCACACCGTAATTAACATGGAATTTAATGCTTAACGATCTGTTATTCTGCGACTTCACCTGCTGAGCTGCCCAACCAAATTTCGTCGCTAGAAAAGAAAAATTGTGTTTTTCTCTAGCGTGCAGCCAACGAAGGTGTAATTTCACAAAATTTAATCCTGTTTCCCCATTAGTGTCATGGCGTTTTTGAACCGCATCTGCCTTATATGACTGTTAATGCAGCAGTTATTTTAACAGTTCGTGCTGATAAGGCAGACATAGCCGTGTTCTGCGTAGGCCAAGACAATTAATTCCTGGAGATGTCTGCAATCTAGTAGAAATTGTTTCCAGTTTCCTTCCGTTCGCATGTGCCTTCTGCATGTTCTCTTACTGTCCAGAACAGAATCTGCTGCTCCAAACCTTTTCGTCCTATTGTAAATTGTTGCTGTCGTTGGAACAGGTGTAGCAGCAAACTTCAGCTTCAATTTACGACAATTTTTGCAGGACGTGAATATGTATCACATTTCAACACGCGATGCTCCAGTGAAATCCGCACAGCGACTTCAGATGATCCACACAATCCTTCTAAACTCTCCGATAAAAACATCGGAACATGGGTTAATGGGACCCGAAGGGAAATGATTGCCAATTGAGGGAATTTAAGATAAAGGCCCAGTGCTAATTTAATCGTGTATTCTCCATTAACATTTTGCACAGTTCACTATCAAATTGTCAGGTCAGAGATTCCAAAGTTACAGTTTGCTTTCTTTTTGTCCACGTTCTACTTTCCGCCGAAAAGACAAACAAACAAACAAACAAACATAGAGACGAACAAGTATTTTACACATGAAATGAGCTTACGACACGAAAATGAAATAAAATTCATAAACCTATAATCGAAAATCGATATGCCTTACATTTGACAAGATAAGTGGAAAATTTTAACTGTTGCTTTCACACAAATTGAAGGTATGTGATCTACATTTGTTAATTTGGGAATTGTTCCCTGCACAGATTTTAAATAAAATCGGGCAATATTGGAAGATAATACACATGGACATTGCGTAACCACAACAATTATAAGCTGATTAAAGTAGGGAGAATTAGATGATTAGAATACGTAAAATAATGTACGTAAGGGGGAAAAGGGACTTGCGAAAGTAGTTTGGTGGGGAAATCAGGAGGGGGGGGGCGCATTTGGGAGACATAGGACTAGTTTGGGGAAATATCAAAATTAATCCAGACGAAACAAATTTCAGTGGGGACTGGAATTGATTTAATTTTTATAGCGTTCCCTTGCGAGCTTTGTAAAAGACGGTGATGAACCATCCGCTCCCTTAAAAACATGGAATTTTTATAACAGTTTTGCAGCTATTAACTTATCGGTTTTACACGATTCAGGTAGAAATTTTTTTCTCCAAAAATTTGATCAAGACAAACAATACCATACGGTAAGTCGCAAAGGACACATTGAAATACGGTACACACGCGGTAGTTCTAATGCTTCCCACGAATATTGCGTGAAGTAACTGAATCTTGTGAAATCGTCCAATAAGGAGAAAGCTGTAACAAAATATACTGAACAGTTTACATTCTGGCACGTACCAAAGCCAACATTTCACGTAATCTACAGATGCTGCTTCACGTATTAAAATATTGCATTGAACCTAATCATTAATCTACTTTCCAACATAACTGATATCTTTTCTCTGCAGATGGTCATTTGGAATATTGGTATGGGAAATCGTCACTTTTGGCGGTAACCCATACCCAGGCATCCCCACAGTTCAACTATTCAAATTGCTGTGCGAAGGACACAGAATGGAGTGTCCACCCAACTGCAGCAAAGAATTGTATGTAACAATACTTCTTCATGTGTATTAATTAATGTCTTCCTTAACGTCTGCTAGAACCATTCTTAGCGTTACTGCAGCTACTAAATGCACGATATTTTCTGTGACTACCAAAAACACGATTCTCCCTGCACCTGCTACACCCACGATCCTTCCTAAAACTAACAAATTCACAATCTTCCCTATAAGTGTCTTCTGAGTTATTTTCTTTCAGAATAACGAAAGGGGTCTCTCATTAACATGATGCAGAACAAAACAACATTGTAAGGAGTGTTAATAAGTTTTGTCAAAATGTGACGAAGATTAGATATTGGGGAACGATACCAAGACATCAAAATTTACTGACGAAGGAATAAATAGCAAGATAATTCTGAGGAATGATCGCTCCTGTTTGGTTCAGAATCTTTAGTCTTCCCATCTCTTATCCAAAAAAATGAAAGTTAAAATCTTAAAAAAAAAGCAATTTTCTGAGTCATTTCATATGGCGTTAAATAAGATCTCTCACACAGAGGGTAAACCGTGGACCGAGGGCATTCCAGGACAGTGCTGAGGAAGGTGGTTGGACATAAGAGGGATGAAATAACAGGCGGCTGAATAAAATCGCGTAATGTGGGGCTTTATGATTTGTACTCCTCACCAGGTATCTTGAGGACGATCAAATGAAGTATTATAAGATGAACAGGGTGCATGGAACTCATGGGAGTGAACATAATGCACAGACACAAGGACGCAGTTTGGGGGGGGGGGGGGGGGGAAAGGGAGAGGCGCGCCCGGGGGGGCGGA
>Ga0136643_10004929_pt1 | contig 18649 bp, 14 predicted proteins | sample TergutLab28metaG_FD_96883 | JGI IMG/M metagenome (GOLD analysis project Ga0136643, IMG submission 96883) | Labiotermes labralis P1 segment gut microbial communities from Petit-Saut dam, French Guiana - Lab288 P1 (version 3) (version 3) | ecosystem: Host-associated > Arthropoda: Insects >...
TCCCCATCCTATGCCAAATCGAGGTGCCTTTAACAGTAACTAGCATATGGCCCTGGTTCATCCCCATCCTATGCCAAATCGAGGTGCCTTTAACAGTAACTAGCATATGGCCCCAGTTCATCCCCATCCTAAGCCAAATCAAGGTGCCCTTAACAGTAACTAGCATATGGCCCCAGTTCATCCCCATCCTATGCCAAATCAAGGTGCCCTTAACAGTAACTAGCATATGGCCCCAGTTCATCCCCATCCTAAGCCAAATCAAGGTGCCCTTAACAGTAACTAGCATATGGCCCTGATTCATCCCCATCCTATGCCAAATCAAGGTGCCTTTAACAGTAACTAGCATATGGCCCAGACTAACAGTAACTAGCATATGGCCCTGATTAACAGTAACTAGCATATGGCCCAGATTCATCCACATCCTAAGCCGAATAAAATTCTGTAACTTCCTCACTCTAGCCAGGAAGTGCCCAGCCACCTGATATGATGGTTTTCATTGTCTTCAGTGGTAGGTATATGCAAATACAAGACACATGTATTAAAAACACATCCTGACACTCTCCTCTGGGAGTGCTTAAACCTCGAAAATGGAGACAGCGTGATCCTTCTAAGCAGTGGGAACCACTCGGACAACAACAGAGTGTCACATCTCAGAAGACCAAAATCATCTTAAATCAGTTCATACTGTCATTTTATAATAACAAGGATAGAGAACAAATCTGTCAGTCACAACTAAGGGGTTTTTACAACATATTTCAGTACAAAGGGACCATCTGCAGATACCACATGTATCCAAAATCAGTAAGAAGAGACAAAGAGTTATGGGTGGTTTATACATAAATGAGATCTCATTTGTACAATTAATCAGCTTATATTAAATGGTAATTGGGGTGTGATAAATGTCATTTTTACTTGTACTTTTTGTTATAAGTGGATGACAGAAAATTTTTCTTCTTTATTCCCACATATGTTCCTTACTCCAAAACTATAATACATACACAACCAACAGTGCACACATAACCCCAACTTACTCACACATATAACTGTCATCCAAAACCGCAGTTCTTCCACATACCACACCTTTTATCTAACAACTACTTACAATACAGAATCCTTGACTTAGCTCTGTTTGAAGACAAACACAAGCCTCCTCTCCAACATCTTCCATCTACATAAAATGATCTCAACTGCTATGGCAAAATCAACAGACTGCTTGGAATAAAGAGGAAAATTATTCTGTCATCCACTTATCACAAAATGTACAAATGAAAAAGACATTTATACACACCCCACTTAAAATTTAATACAATATGATTAATTGTACAAATAAGATCTCATTTTTGTATAAACCACCCATAACTCTGTGTCTCTTCTCACTAATTTTGGATATGTGGTTCTTCGTCGGGGTCACCAATTATACTGTGCTCCCGCTGTTCCTCCTGCTCTGCCACTGGTTAGCCAGCAGAGTTGTGGGCACGGTTAGGCGAACCACTACCAGCCGCTGGTGTGGCATGAAAGGGCCGTTTCTGGAATGGAGCGTGGAGAAAGCTGCTGTGAGGCAAAGCTGTTGCTGGATATGTGGGGTGACAGAGGAAGATGTGCTGTGTGGTAAAGCGACTGCTGCCATGTGGTTGTTCCCACAGATATATGTAGTACGTGACGATGGTCCCTTTGTATTGAAATATGTTGTAAAAACAACCTGTATATTAATAATAAAACCCCTTAGTTGTGATTGACAGATTTTTTTCATATCTTTGCCAGATCCTCAAGTTACAAGCACCTCCTTTCAATCCCTTCTTGCTGGCCATTCACAATCACCTTCCTACTTCATGTGACCCCATAAAACCATGGAGTTGAAACAGTATCATTAAACAACACAAGCATCTATCTAGGCAATACACTGCACAATTTCTTTACAATCATTCTATCAAGACAGTAAACACAAGTAACACTGAAACTGCATTCACTGTAATGAATATGAACTGACCTTGATCCACTGCGTGAGCGGGACTTGGCTGGAGAACCACTTTGTGACCGTGAACCGGATTTTGATCTGCAAACATATAACTTGTATGAAATTATACAGCTGCAAGAAATCACATTTTCATGCATAAAAGCTGGGCCTTCATAATGTGGGCACATAGCTAACAACTTTCACAGTTCAACTTCAGCTTAATGGAATGGAGAGTTATGGTGAACCAGTTGGAATAAAAATTAAGTTCATCATAAACAAAGCAGTCAGCCAGATGAATGGACAAGATCCATCCATCATCCCTTCATTTTAAGAATTCTGTGCAAAATAAAAAAATAAATAAATAGATAAAAACAATTAAGAGAGTAAATATTGCCAAACTCAGAACATACTCCCCTATTTTATTTTTCAAATCTTAAGCTTCCCCTAAAAATGACTGCTCCAGTAAACACACTGTTAATTACCTTGATCTAGAATGGGATGATCTGCCACTCCTCGATCCACTCTTTGATCTAGACCTAGAGCGTGATGCACTCTTCCCAGATCTTGATCCACTCCTAGAGTGTGACCCACTCTTGGATCGCGACCGTGACCCACTCCTTGACCTTGACTGTGAGCCACTCCTTGACCGCGACCGTGAGCCACTCCTTGACCGAGACCGTGAACCACTTCTTGACCGCGACCGTGAGCCACTCCTTGATCGAGACCGTGAGCCACTCCTTGATCTAGACTGTGAACCACTTTTTGACCCAGATCGAGACCGTGATCGAGACTTGGACCTGCTCTTGGACCGAGATCCACTCTTTGAACGTGAACGTGACCTGCTACCTGACTGTGACCTGGAGCGAGATCTGGAACGTGAACGACTGGAGTCTGACGCAATTCGACGCCTCTTCTTCTGTCCACCACTCTTGTCACTTCCACTTTCTCCTCTGAAATAATAAATAAATTCTTACAGGTATGAATATCACACCTACATTTGTTACATCATCTGTACAATTGTATTCAGCAAATTCACTGAAGAGGCAAAACCTAGGGCTTGTACTCAGCAAATGCACAGTTTGAATCTCAACCAGGAAACAGGTCATCCTGAATATGACTTTTCATGGTTCTGCTCAGTAATCCCATACAAATGTATCTCAAATTAATCTTGATCCAAGCGTTAGTCAGTATAGTGACTTGCTACAGGCCAGACGGTCCAGGGAACAAATCCCGATAGGTGCAATTTTTACCATACCCATCCACACCAGACCTGGGGCCCACCCACCCTACTGTACAATTGGTACTGGGTCTCTTTCCCAAGAAGTAAAGCAGCCAGGGCATGGCATTGACCACCTACCCCATCTAGTGTTGAAGTTACAGACACAGAAGAGCAGTAGCTCTACTCCCTCTCTGGGTTTTCCTGGCCTGTTTTAGGGTGAACTTTACCTTTACTAATCCAAGAGTTCACACATCCAAGGTGCCAAGCCTGTGTGGCAACTAAACTTCGTACAATGGTGCCTACAGTTTGTAGATCCTTAGTGTAAAAATGCTTCATGTCACCCTTCTGGGGCCCAGACTTTTCAGGACGCTCCTACATTTCTGCAATACTTGGATTCATGCACCCTTGCACAAATCCCTGTATTAGCTACACGTGTTGTCAGAGCTGGCAGCACTGTTTTTACTTCACACTACACATCGTTACACATAACCACACAAGAAATCTTTAAGAAAGTCACACACTTTATGCAGCATAAAAATACTGCTGTCACATTTCAGTGGCTCTCAATGAACAAACCTTGAACTAACACCCAGTGCAATTCCAGTGCAGCTATTTCATTGTGCACAGACTGTCTCTGTATGGTGGCAGTCTTAGGTAATTTTGTGATGAGATCTGTGACATTTACATCAATAACCTCATTTACTGGTTTTGTAAACTAACGTGAAGCAAGTAAGTATATGTCTTATCAACAAATAATGAGGGCAGCTGCACTTAACACATACCAGTACTTCAAGCACAACATATGGGACACAGACGATCACAGGTGCACAAACCCCAGATGCCAATTTGCCACGAAAGCTAAATTTTGTACCGTAGCACCTAATACAGTCATGTGCTGCATAACATTTCGATCAACTATGAACTGTATACACAACAGTGGTCCCATAATATTATAATACAATATTACAATATTATAGTGTTACAATATTATAACATTAATTTACAGTATTATCCTATTATAATATTATAATAATATAACACTATAATATATTATATTACAATAATATTATAATACTATAATATTATATTATAATATTATAATACCATTGTGTTACAATTGCCTACAGTATTCAGTACAGCAACATGCTGTACAGGTTTGTAGCCTAGGAGCAACAGGCTATACCATATAGTCTAGATGTGTAGTAGGCTATACTACCTAGGTTTGTGTAAGCACACTCTGTGACGTTTGCACAACACATTTCTCAGAACATATCCCTGTTGTTAAGTGACGCATGACTGTACACATGGACACTCAAAACTTCACTTGATCCCTTTCACCCTGAAGGCACCTAGAATTTCAAGGTGGCTACTAGATTTTTGAGAAATCTGAGCACCCCTGCAGAAGGTGAAATATAAGTCAGACTGTGGACAATACTGCTCAGTGTCAGCAGCAGACAGTCCAGTCAACAGGCATCACACTTTGAACCACTTAAAAACCTGTGAGAGAGGCCACCTGCAGGTCCCTCCCACTCTGTGCCAAGTGCAGCACCATCCCACATGTGTTACATATTCCTAGTCTAATATTTCACCTTACAGTCAATAACTACTCAGTAATTACTCACCCACTTGCAATCTTGAGCTGGTTACTATCACTGTCAGACTCACTTGTCGAGATGGTTGCCTTGGAAACGATGCGACTTTTCTGGCGGGCTGACAGCCCATCTTCCGTGTTGGCCAGCTTGCCTCTCCTGCCTCGACTCTTAGGCTCCTGCAGACACACAAAAACACGAGTTCCCATAAAAGAACAAACAAAGCCTAAAAAACGTCCAGTTGTCCTCTCTATGCCATGAGGGCAAACAGAGGGAGTAGAGGTACAGCTCCACTCATTCTTAACCTTGGCACTAAGTGAAAGCGAGTAGTCAGCAACATGTCACAGGCACTTTACCCCTGCAAAGAGCCTTGGTACCCACTGAATATGAGGCTGGATGGGCCCCAGAACTGATCTGCACATCCAGAAGAAGAGAAAATACCATGCACTTACAAGATTTATTTCACAGACCTGTTACAGAGAAACCGTTCCATGTGTTACCACATACAACACAAACTCTCCACACAACACGGTACATACTGCGAAGTTCTGAACAGCTTGCCCGTGTGTCTAACAGCCAATTAACAAAGCACAGTAAAACACTTTCATTCTGCATTAATTTTAGACAGGTCCTGGCTATTATGCACATCATTCTTCATCCAGGAATAGAAATTTTAAACCCCCTGGTACTATACAGATGGTGATCATATTTTAAACCACCTGGTACTGTGCGAATGGTGACCGTATTTTAATTTACAGGTAATACTAGTGATCTTCAAAACGCAATGCTTGGCCACATGGAGCCCACAGTAATATGACACATGTCCAGTAAACGTTCCATCTATCTACAATACTGTCCAGATGTTCAAGAACTGCGGTGTTCAGAATCTCAACCTTACATTATCATCCATCTTTAACACCACTATTTCAATCTTCTACGACTGATTCCAACAAACCTCGATGAGACCACATGGCTGGCCAGCTGTTGCAGAGACCATTCTCATCTCATCAAGCTCTGTCCTTCATTACGGAATAATATTCATCTCCAATCACTTAATGTATTTTACGCTTCCAAACTGTCTGTCTTATTAAAAATAAACTTCATTCACTTTTAAGCATTTTGGTGTTACTTTATATTGTTATCACTGGTACTTCATAAATTCTCGAAACCAATGGAACCAGAGGGGCAATTTACATTGAAAATGGATTCTGATTCTTATAATAAAACCAACTAGATGCACTACTTTCTCAAATTTATTTTTGGTATAAATCTCTATATGTTTCAGACAGTTCCTCTGTCCATTGTCAGGAGTTTTTTACTGTACACACAGCAATGGTATATGTCAGCAAACTTGTATGACATATACCACTGCTGTGTGTACAGTGAAAAACTCCTGATGATGGACAGAGTAACTGTCTGAAACATGTAGAGATTTATCCCAAAAATAAATTTGAGGAAGTAGTGCATCTAGTTGGTTTTATTATAAGAATTTATCACAATGCACCGTCACCTGAATGTCAAATGGATTCTGATGTTCGTGACAGTCGTATTGGTTCCAATCAGCCATGAATATCAAATACCTATGGTATAAAATGCAGTGGCTTCTTAACGAAGTGTGTGCCCCGTATCTGTCTGTAATTCATATCTCGACATATTACAGTCATCAGAGAGCACATGTTGATATTGGGAGACAGGTGACAAGTGGCCAACAATTCATTGACACTTGTGTATCATACTCCCTAACTGCCAGTGTTACCTCCCATTAAGCTCACAAAGGGTGGGTCCCTGGCTCAAATACCAAGCCCTTTCATCCTTACCAAACCCTGACATAGCAACAACACCTGTACATTACTCCTGACTGCTTCAATTAAATTCCATTCATGCTATTTGAAAGTTTAATTAAACAGACAGAAGCTGTGCAAATGAAGAACTTACACAAGATATTCAATAAGTACTGTCCCCTACAGCTCATAAAAATTAAACATTAAGTCATTATAACATTGAATGAAGCTCATTCATTCAACTTCATTATCATTATTTTTCAATATAACCCTCAAGTGACACACTTGTCCCATGCTGGTACATTCCACGATAATGACGTGTAAATGCTGCCATGAATGGTTACAAATGCAAGAGCCCAATTTCAGCCAAGACAAAATTTTCAAAAACGTGTCAAATTGGGACAAATCCATTGTGCCTGTGGATTATGCTGAAATAAATCAAAAGGTATGTTTGATATCGTAATGACGTCTCACTTGATTTTTATGATCTATGAAACCACACTTGTTAAAAATCCTTTGTAAATCATGGAGATCATGCCTGCTTTGCACTTGGAAGTCCCACCTTCAAATATCGGGCTGGACATAAGCTAGTCTGTGGTTTTAAGAGGTTTTCTTCTCTCCCTCCATACAAATATCAAACTAGTGCATAACTCGAAATAATACCACAAGCACCAAATTACAACCTGCAAACATCAGATTTAGGAGTCTAAAACCACTTCAACAAAATGCCATCCATTAGCCATACAATATATCAGGCAGAGTCACAAGATTTCTTTACCCTCCGCATCCTGCGTCCACGCTTAGTCTTGAGACCTTCTTCTCCGGACTCAGAATCTCCCCCTGGTCCCTGTTTTTCTCGTCTCTTCCGAACACCTCCAGCACGACCCTTGCGTTTCTTCTCACCATCCATACTATGAACAGATAAATGACCATACAGTAATGTTAAAAAATCTCTCACCACCCACATACCAGTAGTTAATGTCCATAACAAAGGACTGTGGCCATCTGTCTGTATGTCCATCCGTCTATCTATGATGTAGCAACAAGCAGGTACTAGTGTTTCAGGGAAATCTGCTTTCTATAGCCCTCTACCTTGAAAATGGAAGCAGTTCATTCCTGCAAATACTGGTATTCATATACCAAAGTACACAGTGTCATGATTGATATTACCACAAGCCTCATTTCTACCTCAGCACAAAACAGCACACTACACAACCAGCAAAAATACACTCCAGCAACACAATCAAAAGTTCAACAGCACAGGCACCAATGGAAAACCTGTGCTAGCTCACTACAACCTATTTCCCTGCTCCTTCAACCAAAGTGCTACATGCAGCTCATTTTCCCCATATGAGAACCAAACTTATTTACAAACCACCTTCAGTTAACCAGCCTAACATTATAACAAGAGCACAAGTCAATGGTCTAGCATTCTGAAACATACTCTACCTCACATGTAACAGATTCACATTTACTTCAAAATGACCAATAAAACAACAACGACAAAGTAGTTTTACTTCTGAAATGCCAATGACAACAATTATGCTGCCCTTCACCCCAGTCTCAGATACATATCATTTATGTTCCCTCAGAATAAGGAAGTTGGAATAGGTTAAGAATGATTGGAGTTACAATCCACTTCCCCATACGCCTGCATGGCATGCACAGGGACAATTTTATAATAAACTTTCATCCTCAGAATAAGAGACTGTGGTGTGAATAATGAACTGCAAAGGATGTGGAAGGAAATGCCTGTGGTCTAAATAAAGGTACAGTCCCAGTATTTTCCTGCAGGGACTGAAGGAAACTCCAGGTCAGTTTCTTTATCTATGGTTCATTCAATGACACTGCAGAAGGTCTGAGTTCAAATCCACAGGAGCCCACGTGGGACTTATGGTGGCCAGTTAACCCTCTCACACTTGATCTCAGGCACACATGTCACATAGTGTGTTGCTCAAAATGCAGACCTCAGGTATACACAACAGCCATATAACAGCCTCCTTACACAGCCCTCATTTAGATTCTGGTCGCCTCCACATCACACTGGCCATTTAATTCCAGCACCAAAAGGCTAAAAGTTCAAGTTAAATAGCCTAAAATGACAGCATGATTGGTAAACAGCGAACTGGAATGGATGAGAAAGGAGGCAGTTGTGGCTTAATTTCAGATACTACAGCAGCATTTCCTTGCAAAGCCTCAGGAAAACCATAACAAATGTCAATCAGGTTAGTGAGTTCCTCATCGAAGGTTTTAAGCCACCTACAGAATAACTACATCTGGTCTGTCGGTACGTCAGGGGCGGCTCATCCACAGGGGTTGCAGCCTGCCCTGCAGTCTTCCTGGAAATTCTGAAAAAAATTAAACTAAATATCTGAACAAAAGTTATCATGAAGGGTTCAAACAACAACTTTGATTCAGTCATTTAGTTCAAATTTTTTTTAAAAAAATCTGGGAGGGCATGCTACCCTCACAGTATATCCTGAACATAACTATTAGAACATGACATCTGGTCTGTGACTACATAATGAACATAACCACTGCAACACCATATCCGGTCTGTCAGTATATGCTGAACATTGCTGAACCACACAGTTGTGCTCACCACAATAAAATAAAATACAAGGTACTGGAATAAAGGCAAAACTGTTTGTTATTTCACTTTTTAACTTCAATTCTCATACCACCAACTATCCCAGTCATGCAGTCTGTTAACACTCTTCCCTTTGGAGAGACCAAATTTATTAAAAATAGAGAAATAAATACAGAAGGAAGCCACAAATCACACACAACTACTTTCACACTAACATACCACTAACCTACTACGGTACAAAAAAGGTAAAATGCCAAGCAATCCCATTACAGGTCTGGATAGGCCCTAAGGGCTCCAGGAGGTTGAGGTTCCCAGATTTCAAGACATTCGGCACATAAAAATGTCAGCCCTACGCAGCAGCTGCCTTTACTCCCCAGGAAATATTCCTGGTACTCATTTCTGTTAGAGGCCGAGTCAACCCCAGGGTCACAGTGTGGCCAAAACGATTATGTCAATGAAAACTTCCAAAGACACCAATGGCAATCAAATCCCACAACCTTCTGGCTTGTAGAGCAGTGCCTCTACCAACTGCATCACCATGTGCCCCCACTGAACTCCTAACAACAACAATACTATTCACTACATTTACTACTAACAAACATAGTGTCAACTAAAGTCATTTTACCTGCGTTGTCGTTTCTTTGTCTTCTCATGAGGCTTGTCTGTGCCACTTCCTCCTTCACCAATATCACTGCCACCCGAGTCAGAAATGTACTCAGCACGTTTTCTTCCTGAACCCTTCTTAGCAGGCTTTTCACTGGGCATTTCACCAAACAGAAGGGCATTCTTTGTTTTCTCACGATACTCCTGGCGTTTCTTCAGTAATTCTTCAATCTCTAACCTCCTCTTTTCCTCCAGTTTCTTCTGCTCAGAGAGAAACAAAATGTGAAACAAACTGGCCAAAAAGAAAAACACAGAATGCCAGATATATGTTAACCACCACTACACTTTAAAAAACAAATCTAGTCTTTATGATCATGACAGACTCTTATTAACTACATGACACATGGTGTTTGTTGAGGACCTAAGGCACTGCACGCACACAAAGAAACTGTACACACTGCATGAAATCTAAATGTTCTTTAACACATTCACAGCAACCTACCCACTGGCTTGCCCTGGGCCATGTTTCTCCACATTCATCAATATTTTATATTTTAGCGTAGATTTTAAACTTTTATTTATGACTTAGAATATTATATTTGTATTTTATATTTTAAAACAGATTTTAAAATTTTGTTTATAACTGAACATTTCATATATGTAAATCAAATTATTTTGACATCCTATGTAATAAATCCTTCAAAGAACACTTCCCTGAAGATGACCACAAAAGGTGGATGAAACATGTAGCAGGCTATGCTGTTTATAATACAGTAAATTTACTTATCTGTATACGCACTTGTTGGTTGCATTTCTGGCAATGAATCATCAGCACATGGTCATGAATCGTTTCACACTTCTGTTGCACGTAATGGGTCCAATTCAGTTGCAAATTCTAACCTTTGTTATGCTCTGTGAGCAAAGCTGAGTCAAGCTGAATGCCTGCCTTTGCAGCATCTCAGTGAATTAGGTTTCATTCAACTCAACTAGCATCACTTCATGTGTCTGTACCTTAGAAACGACACAAACAGTTCTAGCAAGTACTTAAGATGCTAATTCTCCTCAAAATGGTAGAGCTAAGAAAATCAAAAGCGCATGTTGTTACAGCGTGCAGTACGTCAGCATCACAGTGGGTGCTCTCTATCTTACGCATCTTAATACTGCACACATGTATTTTAACACCTTACATTGTGCCCATCCTACCTGCTCCTCTATCTGCTTCAGTCTGAAAGCCTCCCGCTCTTCTTCCTGCTTGCGTCGCAACTGCTTCTCCTCTTCATCCACTCGACGAGCACGTGCCACATGGTACTGGGCCTGAGAAAGAAGATCCTGGCACTGGCGGGCCTCCAGGCCTGCCAGTGTGACATCATACCGCAAGCGGTCCCCATGGATAGAGAGGTAGTTGAAGTACCTGCAGCAGCAGGTAAAATGCTTACTAAATTGGCATGTAATGCGACGACAACTTCAGCTGACATACATGCTGTTAATGGGTGATGACATATGGAAGTCACGGAATACAGTTTCAATCTTTAGGTATCACATTCCCGTTGCACTTCAGTCAACTAACGTATTTAATATACAGTCTTGCACAACATGATTTACACATTTTTAAGTAAATCATACATAAATCATGTTGTGCAAGACTGTATATTTTATATATTATTTGACTAAAGAGCAAAGGGTACATGTTACCTATAGATTATAGCAGCTAGCCAACCTTCAATTCATAAATTCAAGAACAGAAAGAAAAAACTGAAAAACGTGAAAATCATGTCGTGCAAGACTGCGTAGAAAATATATATACAACCCAGTTTCAAAGTACAGGTGATTCATGTTCAATGTGTAGCATAAATGGTTACATATTGAACAGGGTGAACAGGAATCACCTGTAATTATATGATAAGTGTAAGTCATTATATGGACCACCCATTTTAACATCAATGACATATACTGCCCACAAAGCATCCTAAATTTTGTAACAGAGATGTCATGTTTTGAATGTGGTACGAACTGAGTTTTTAAATATTATTTAAGTAATTTCAGTATTCAAATGGTTAATGTCAAATTTCAATTGTTCCAACCTAATTACCTCGACATCAAATTACCTCCACGTACGTTGCCCTGGTTGTGGCCACATACATTATACCACAGAAAAATTACATATGGGCTTTACTGCATTGTTTCTTGAAGAACTGAGGCAAATGATTCAGTCAAGATACCAAGACATTCAGCAGACACCAGCAAGGTACACGAAGAATACAAATCACAGATGTGACATCTAACAGCAGATAACTTGAATATTGCTGTGTTCACAGATGTGACATTGTACAGCTCGGTAAACAGGTACCAACAGTTCAGGGAAGTCTGTTTCCTCCAGTATAAATGCAGGACTCAATTTTCTGCTCCACAGGTGGAGGCAGGAGGTTCCTCCAAACTGTGATGCATACATCTCACACTACACAAACTAACTTACCTCTAACACGTTACTCAGTACTCACTTGTGGGAAAGTCCAAGTTCATGCACAGCCTGTAATACTATCTCAAGTGTCGATTTCTCATCCTTAAGGATGTGTGTGGCAAGACGCTGAAGCACCAGAGCAATGTTATACAGCAACACGGTATCCTGTGGTGCAACTCGACGAGCCTAAGAGCAAAATATTTGCCATCAGCCATTGAAAGTCTTATGCCATATTCACTCTTATGAGTTGTTTCAACTGTGAATGGACTCAAAAAAACTCCGGATGACAGCACAGACAGTTCCTGTGAAAGCTGGTAGATCTCTGCCAGTCAACAGTTTGCCACTTTTCAGGAACCTGAAAAGATACACAAAAGCTCCCCACCAAACCAGTCAAGCATCGCTTAATGACAGGGATATGTTCTGAGAAATGCGTCATGAGGCAATTTCATCATTGTGCGAACATCGCAGAGTGTACTTAGACAAGCCTAGATAGTACAGCCTATTATACACCAAGTCTACATGGTATAGCCTATTGCTCCAAGCTACAAACCTATACAGCATGTAACTGTACTGAATACTGTAGGCAACTGTAACACAATGGTAAGTATTATAATATTATAATCTTATGGGACCACCATCACACATGCGGTCCATCGTTGACCAAAATGTCATCATGCGGCAAATGACCATATTCTACGCCAGTTCAGTCTCAATTACAGCATTGTTATGTGACAAAATCTTCGACCTGTAGACGGAAGCAGCAAGATCCTCCAAGATGTTAGTACCTATCTGACACACAACATGCAGGCATTATGTAATTAACCACAAGACTCAAGGTCTTCTGCATTGTTGATATTTGTCAGTTGGCCAGTAAATTTCTTCCTTCTGCAAAATCCAAAGGATTGGTAATGTGGCAACAACAGCCTGCCTTCATGTCTTATCTGAAAGTTCTGTCATCCATTTCATCATTTTGTTCACTCCTCCATAGTAAATCTCCCTCCAGCCAGCTTAACACAGCTCACATCATCATAATACATCAGATGTGAAATTCAGACAGTCTGATTCAAGTCTTTGTAAAGGCAACCACAATGTATGTGACTCACAACAGCCTACCGTCATTTAATATTCTGTACATACATATATTTACACTGAACTGTCCACATTCTAGATTCAGTACTACACACAAATAGGGCCACCAAATTGGTTTTTTGCCTTGAGCCCACAGATGCCACAATATGACCCTGATCACCCCAGTTCCACACAGACTGCCTGCATAATAACCCACTTACCTTCAAAAGGGTCATCTTGGCTTCCTTCAGCTTCCCTGCCTTGAAGTACGCTCGTGCCAAATACTGAAGCACCTCCACATGGTGGTGCCTGTAGAACTTCCGCAGGCAGTTCTCATACTGCAACATAACACTTCAGAAATATTGCATGGCGCTTGATTTAACAACAGCATCAACTGAAGAGGTTATAAGAAACTGTAATCTTAAAGCATAATGGCACAAGTAACAGCTGTGAGACGTAATCAAGTGTGATGTCAATCACACTGTTCCACTGCATGCTGGAAGAAAGACGGGTCATCAATGAAAAGCTGGCAAGCAACACTGGATTCACAAACCACAGGTTTGGATACGCTATTCTAAACACAAGCAACTCACCATCTGGATAGCACTGACATACTGCTTCTGTTCCACATAAATATGCGCAATGTTCAGCCACACATCACAGAACTCTGCTGTGGCTTCACGTACTTGGGCAAAAATATCCCGCGCCTCATTCACACAGCCCTTGTGGGCTAACACAGCACCTGCAAGGAAGGCAGGTACTTTAGCTACTGCACTATTGAGATGAACATTCAACTGCGACTTGGATCTCCAGATTAGTGTCTTGATTTCAGACTTCACACTTAAAATTCTGTATGCACTTCTCATCCCCTCAGCGCATGCTACAAGTAATGCCAATCTCAAAGTTAGAAGTAGACAACAGATCATGACTTTCCTCAATGCAGAAATTTCTCTATTTTCCTGTTGTTCCTTCCTCTTGGGTACACAAACTCCTCTGAGCACCCCGTTCTCAAACCACACTCAGTCTGCTTTCCTCCCTTAATATGACAGAACAATCTTTATCGTTGCACTGTGCATTTTGTAGAGCCATTTAATTAGCATACCAACTAATGCACATACATAAAATTTCATATTAAAACACTCAAAATCGCTCCAACATGTTTCGATCCCAAGATCATCTTCAGGGAGCTACACCGTTCCTTGCACTGTCCGCCTATGCATTGCACATTTTACAAAATAGACATGAATATGGAACAATAGCACATACATTACAACTACTGAAGACATGTCAAAAAGGCACACACATGAACTGTTGGGAAGCCTTATATATGCAGGTATTCCAACAACATAAAGTACTGATTACAGAGCAACAGGTCATTGACACCAACCCCCTATACGAACTCGTAAACAGAACACAAAACCTTCCACGTAATTCATAGCCAGTCTCAAGCAACATAACACACTACGCACAACCATAGTCAGACGCATTCTCAGCAACGTACTCTTACACAATACGGTAAGCATAAACCTTGCTTCAATCCAGATAGCCTAATTATCTGTGTACAAAATTCAATTAATACTATTTTATTTTGACAATCTTACTATACTATTTTGACAATATACTTAATAAGTATATTTTATATTACAGACATGCTGCCACAGCACCCTGTTAATATAAGGAAAGCAATCAGTGAGTGTTTTTAAAAATGTGACTTTAGCAAGGAACAGTGTAGCTCCCTGAAGATGATCTTAGGATCGAAACATGTTGGAGTGATTTTAAGTGTTTTAATGTGAAATTTTATGTTATGTGCATTAGTTGGTATGCTAATTAAATGACAGACCAAGTTTCACATACATTCAAAACAAGCTGAACAATTATAATTTGTATCTTAATATTATCCATAGTTTCTGGGCATTAGACAATTATGCATGACTCCCACAAAGTGCACCTACAGCATGTCCATCTTGTGGGAGTCATGAATAATTATAACTTTGTGTATTTTAACGCTTCTTTTCAGACAGCTGAGAAAATTCTCAACTTTAGTAAGAAAGCACTCTCCAATACACTCTAAACTTCTTCATCAATGTAATTCTGACTTTGTGCTCACAATACAATTATGTACTGCATACCTTAGCACAGAAACTAACAGTCACTACAGAAAGCAGACAACATTTAGTTGTCCCCTGTTCAAATGTTTAACTGTTCACCAAGATAACAAAATCACCAATGCCATGTACAATGTGCAACATGCAGCAGGTACCAGGGCATTCTTTAATATCAACGTGTCAGACACTTTTACAGTACTCAGGTAAACACAATTTCTTTTACACCCTTAAATATGACCATCCCTGTTTCAATTTCCAAAAAGTCTCACAAATGCTCAACAACGTTATCTACAGATTTCTTACAACAAATTTCTCTCAAACTGGAAAATAAATACGAAAATATTTTGGCTATACTTATGCCAATTTTCAGAATACTCACAGTCAATCAATAGGTTTCTCCAGACATCTTCTGTGTCAAATTCTATCCAAATATTATGAGCAATGTAGAATACACAGGCAAAATTTCATTTACATCCTTCAATAAATTATAGCTCTCCTCACATGACAGTCACAGAACTTCTAATAACTCAGCACCATTGCATGGAGATTTCTACACTGCATTTCACCCAAACTGGTCAAGAAATTTGACAAATAAGGTAAAAATTCATTTCAGCACTTAAATAAGTCTGACTGCCACTGAACCAATTTTCATATAACTCATTCTTGCTTGACAAAATTTTGTAAAGAACTTCTATGCCAAATTTCAAGAAATCCAACAAACAATTCAGTGACTGGTACTAAGTGAACACACACGCACACACACACACGCAAGCACTTGCACAGACGGATGGACAAATGTGATCTGTGTAAAAGGCGCTCCTTTTCCTTCACTTGTGAACAATGCCCAAAAAATAACCACAAACTATTCTGCATGATACAGGGCAGGAAAACATACCAATGCCATTAGCAGCCCAGATGTTGCGGGGGTCATTACGAAGTACCTGCTTATACATAGCAAGTGCACGGTCCTGATGGCGTTTCTCACGTTCTTTGTCTCGGGTCGGCTGATGCAGTGTCTGCAGCCACACATTGCCCAAAGCAATGAGTGAGTATGCATCATTTGACGTGGTCGGATTCTGTACAGGCAACATGAAGAAGTGTTAACACTTACAAACACCCTGCACACTAAGAAATAAATTACACCTCGGCATCAATGGAAACTAAACCAGCAGAATTGGAAGGTTACCATCTTCTGGGACATGACACCTTTTGGGCCAGATTGTCACTATGGGTCTGGAAACACATTCTTTGCCTTATTTAAACACGTGTTCATGACCGTACCATGCCTTCAATGTGATCACTTGTGTGCACAATCCTATTCAAAAACAGAGAAGAATTCTGTCACTATTAGTCAAGAGCCACAGGGAAGAACAACTGTTCTGCTCTTGACTGGAATGTGATTTTATCCTTGCAGTGTGTATCAGACAGAATATTTCTCCAGGATGTCAGTAAATATCAACCAGGATACAAGGCAGATCCAACCATGCGAGGATGAGTATAATCACCACAAGAACTTCAAATCGTGCACAATAAGAACTACATACAGTGGCATGTATACACCACCTCAGGAACACATTGTCACCAACTGAAAGATTGGCTTTATAGGGTTCATCACTTTAAGCACAATACAGTTAAGAGTGGCATATAGATCCTGCACATCAACAGACACAGTTTCAGAATATGGTATCTACATATAATCACAGTCAAGTTGGTAGCACTTCTGTTTTGTATTCAGATGGTTCTGGGTTCAAGCCCTGGTCTCAAAACTTCCAGTCTTTACATTCTGAGCTGCATACTCTACAATGAAACAAATAACAAACAAATAAATAAATAAATAAAAGCGAATGCTGCCATTAGAGGCAGATCAGCAAATAGTTATGTCATAGGTTCAGCCACGCAAGATCCAAGATTGTCACAACAGTGTTGCTGCGACTCAAGTCTTCTGGCACGTGATGCCATGCTACTCACAGACTATTTCCTGATGCTTCAAAGGATCATAGTGCCTTCATTTCTAGCATCCAGTACACCAGGAAGAACTTCACCTTCAGTGCCACATAGTCTAAGAAAATTTCTCCTTTGGTTGCTTGCCCCTGAGATGCACCACAATCTTTCAAAACATCAGGAGCTACTCATCAAATGACACAGCATCACATTCCCAGAAGATGCGAAGCTCAGGCCCAGACATCATGATAGACGTGCAGCTTATCACAAGAGATCACAGAGCAGTTGTGTGCCATGATTCTCTGACTTCAGAATGGTTGAAATGACAACCTTTAAGTCAGGCCCTCAATGTGGTACAGTCCGCCTGTAGTTCTCACAATTCTGCACAGAACTTATCCTCAGCAACTGTATTGACTCCATGCTGTATAACACTTCAACAGAGCCACATTCACCTTCAGAACTCGTTCAAACTTCTTCTGTCCAGGACCCCACTCCATTTTGGCAAGATGGAGGTTTCCAAGCAGTGACCATGCATCTGGGTGTTCATTGTTGATTCTCAGAGCCTCCTTGAACCAGTCTGATGCCTCGTAGATCTGTCCCTTGTCACGAGCCATACACCCCAGTCGAAGATAACCTACACAGTGGCTTGTAAGTCAATAAACAACAACACAATCTATTCACACAGAGACTATATAAACTTCTGTCCTCAGATTCATTTCACATATTGAACCCAAAATACTGAGAACAGGTAAATTTACAGGGAACAGTAATCTTCAAATTTGAAAAAAAAACAACACAAATCAAATACAAAGTTATATAAACATTACAATGTGTTATTTCCTTTCACTGACTTCACTTCTGCTGTAATATTAAATGAAACTACAAGTTACAAGTCATAAAATAAGTATGTGAACCATAACTGTATTCATATAATACCCCCAAAACAACACTTCAAAAATGAAACATGCAGACAGAAAAAAAAAAGGACTTCCTCATTACAAATTGTGGAGTGAGAGAGAAAACCAACAAGATGGAACAGTTAGATGTTTATTTTTAACAATTTCTCAACATGTTTCGGGCATCATTATGCCCATCTTCAGGAGAACAAGACGTGTGTTACTGCATGTGTTGTGCTGCGCTGTAACAGGTGGGGAAAGTTAGATATTAGCTTTACAGCTTGTTACAGCGCAGCACAACACATGCAGTAACATACGTCTTGTTCTCCGAAACATGTTGAGAAATTGTTAAAAATAAACATCTAACTGTTGCATCTTGTTGGTTTTCTCTCTCACTCCACAATTTGCTCACGATGCACGGTCACAGACACCTAAAGCTTCCTCA
>Ga0136643_10004935_pt1 | contig 18643 bp, 13 predicted proteins | sample TergutLab28metaG_FD_96883 | JGI IMG/M metagenome (GOLD analysis project Ga0136643, IMG submission 96883) | Labiotermes labralis P1 segment gut microbial communities from Petit-Saut dam, French Guiana - Lab288 P1 (version 3) (version 3) | ecosystem: Host-associated > Arthropoda: Insects >...
AAATCTGGAGTTTCTTCGGCGCGATCCAAATGATTTCCTGTCGCGCGCGATTGGTGATCACAGACGAAACCTGGTTATATCACTATGACCCGGATGCAAAGCAACAATCAGTGGAGTGGCGGCTTAGCGGCTGATCCCGCCCCAAAAAATTCCGAGTGCAAAAATCCGCTGGAAAAGTTCTCGCCTCGATTTTATTGGATCAAGACGGCATCCTCCTCATTGATTATCTTTCAAAGGGCCTAACTATCAACACCGAGTATTACTCATCTCTGCTGGTGCAAGTGAAGGACATTTTGAAGGAAAAACGCCCACGCCACGGGAAGGTCATCAAACGGGTCTTGTTCTTGCGCGACAATGCCCCGGCTCATCGAGCTCTTTCAACCCAGAAAAAACTGGCCTACCTGGGCTTCCAATGTCTTGATCACCGACCCTATTCTCCGGATCTGGCACCGTCGGACTACCACCTGCTCCCTGGCCTGAAAAAAACAATTGAAAGATCGCCATTTTTCGTCCGAAGCGGAGGTCACTGTTGCCGCGGAGACCTGGTTGGACGGAGAACCTTCTGAATTTTTTTTTGGAGTGGCTTGCAAACGTTAGAGCAACCGACTAAGAAGTGTATTGAGCTTCGTGGGTAGTATGTTGAATAAATTCCGAGTTTAGTCGCTGTAGCTTGTTTCCTTCCTGGTGGGGCTAAAGACTTATCAGCACGCCCTCGTAGTAACCCCGAAATATCTAAGCGCAAAAGATAAACTATTTATAGCTCTTACTGAGGGGCGCCGACTACATCCCTCACGTCTTTATAAGCTGTTTGATGTTTAACAGCAACACAGCTCTGTGTGTCAACTGAAAGCTTACACGATCGCGTCACTTCACTGACTTCTTCACACTTTCAAGAACCATCATGACAATTATATTATTTCAAATCGATGTAATATCGTTCACAGAATTACGCAGTTTTCCACTAAGTCTTGCATTTACTCTAATGTTCTGCCATATTTAGGTTCATTACGCTTACATTGTCGTTTCACCAAAGCATTCGCTAGCGGCAAAACGCCTCGGTCTGCTGACATAACGGACGGGCTGAAGAGGAACACAAGAGAAGGCAGAAAGTGAGAAGCCTCCGGCTACGTCATTCCCACCACCAATGTGACTACTCTCTGTGGCGTCCGTACAGTCACTGCTTCCCGGAGTTCAGCAAAACTTGGAGAAGGGAGCAGAAATTGCATGTTAAAAGGTGTAATCCCAAAACTCAATTGGAGAAAAGGAGCAAAGCACAACCAACGTGCTGTTGACGACCAGGGAATAGTAGTGCACAAGAGAAAGCAATAAGACCCGAAGCAAAACTGTGGTTTATGGAACAAGACCTGTTCTGACTCCATTGCCACTCTCTTGCAAGTTGAGATCTCAACCGTATACGAAGACATCGCCAAGTAATTAATGTGGTAGGCATAAGAACCTCTCTTTCGTAACCTGTCAGCATGATGATGGCTCTTTGCACATGAGCTGTACCATGATGCAGTAATACTTTAAAATATATAAAGAACTGTTGTGATGGACGGTTATTATCCCTACTTCTGTATATCTTCATCACAATGGGATGTCCCACTTAAAAAATGTCACTCTCTTGTCCAGCTAATGGTTCAGCTTAACACATTCACTAATGTGCATGTGTTTGTGTTTTCGCATTATATTGTCGTCACGGATGTTATCAAGCAGTTCAGACTAGCAGCAGAAGACCAGCGATGGAAGAGACGCTTGAGTCGGCATTCATTTGCCGAAAGAGTTCCTACTGATAGCAGCTACGATTATTAAACTGTTACAGGCCTGGACAGGCCCTTACGGCTCCAGGAGGTTGAGGCTCCAACAATTTCTAGACGACCGGCACGTGAAGGGGATAAGGTTGTCAGACGTAAGCACCAGTCGCCTTTACCCCCAGAAAATATCCCAGGAACTCATTTCTGTTACAGGCTGAGTCGATCGCAGGGTCACAGTATGGCCGGAGGGTTTAAGTCTATAAAAGACCTGAGTGACCACATCGGGAATCGACCCCGCCAATTTCCGGCTTGTAGCGGATTGCCTCAACCAAATGCACAACCACCACCTACCCGGGACCGCTTACTGCACATTACAATTATATCAATTTTGGTACCTTGTAACTGTGTATCCAGAACTCTTGTACTCCGTGAGGTTAGGTATTTTAAGGAACTTCGACATTCGTTAAAATTTTAGCAGGCTGTATGTTAGTAATTTTAATAACTAAGCACTTAATTAAATGAGTGAGAGAAGAGAAAAGCGTAGAAAGGTCGCGGAGTTTGAAAGGACGGAAATAAGCCAGCCACAATGCTCTATTTCAACACGGTCTAGTAACAGGCCACGTACTTTTATACCCAAAGAGTAACACGTTCTCGTCTAATGAAAATTCAGTATTAATGAATGAAAGATTTTACTGCACTCCTGTGCACGATTTTATACTGCCTGAGGCTTTAAGCAAGATAGCAGGAACATAAGACGGGTGGAAATTTTGGCTAGCGTACGTTATGTATCAATTAGCAGGACTCGGTTACGAAACGTCTGAGATATAATGAAAGAACGACACGAATGGGTAGAAATGGAAATAGGTGTTTTAAAGGAAGATAAAATAAAGGGAAGTTGAAATTCAGAAGTAGTTAATGGCATTAAAATATATAGGAATGTGATGTTATGAATAAAGATAAGTAATAAGCGCAAAAATACAAAAAAAAAAGGAATTGTATTAAAATTTACAGGAAAGAGGCGTATGGAATAGCGCAAAACGGGATGGTTCATCAAGGTTCTGGAATATATACGGATCAGGGAAAAGAGCTGGCAAGAAATCGAAAACGAAAGACTGTAGAAAGACAGAGGAGATTGGAGACTTTTCGCTCACTGACCCGTGTGAAACGGAAACCATGCAAGAAAAAGGACTTTGTGGTTGACGTTAAGCGTTTAATCAAGTGTAGGTTACACATGCTGCGCCTAGCGCAACCATCACTAGCTCCTAGGGAAGACGGATTACTTCGCCAAGGTCCGCCTCTACTTCCTTGCGGAACAAGTTGATTCAAGCGCTAAGACTTGCATCTTGCGCTCGTGAGGTGCCGGGAACGTATCTCGGCCGGAACACTCCCTATCCTCTTGGTCTTCCTCAGGTCCTCTAGACAAGTGCCGGAATAGTGCAATGACCTTAATTTAGGCCAAGACATCTTCCTTCCACAACCTATCATGTTCAATGCCCAAACATTTAACGCTATAAAATCTTCGCTAAGCGCAGCGTCGTTCAGCAAACTGCAAATAAACACTTTTGTTATCTGTGTGACTGTGCGTGACATACAATAATATAAACAGCCAACTAGATGCAACAATAATAATTTTATTAATAACATCAATCAGCTCAACATGTTTCGGGTGATAGTTTCGCCCATCCTGAGGAGCACTAGACTGTGTTTACAGTTGTGGTATAAACACAGTCTAGTGTCCTGACACATGTTGAGCTGATTGAAATTACTAATAAATTGTTATTGTAGCGTCTAGTTCGTTGCTTATATTATTGCAAATAAACACATTTCGTTGCAGTCAGCCTAACTTATCGCGTGGTTTTCAATTGGCCAAAATACAGCAGAAGACAGAATTAATTTTAAATCCATTTTATAAGGAAGATTCGCAAAATGAAGCTTTAATCTTCAATTGTGGGCGATATAAATGGTAGGCGCAGCACTTCACCCGTCGTACAAGACTTGTGCAGGGAGTCCAATCACGTCACGTGAAAGAATAGAGGCATTGTTGGTAAAGTCTTGGTCTAATTTTCCTTTCTTCTCATATCGTTTCTGATTTGAATATCAAAGACATGAAACTTCCGTGCCCCAAAAACATACCCTTTCCTATACTTTCACACCGCTGTCTCTCTCTCTCTCCAGCATTAAAATATATTACACAGAATCAAGACGCCTTTTTACAAGAATTTTTTTTATAGAAACAGATGACTTTGACCACGTTTCTGGCTTACAATATGACGATACCTTTTTTCTCTTATCTTCTACCAAAGAACTTTCAAGCATTTATATAGAGTGCAGTCCGTCCAACTTACTGGCGTCAAGGTGCCTTTGTGAATTCATTCTACAAGAAAGCCTCTTTACATAAAAAGGAGCAGTCTACAGCAATATTTAAGATACGTATCTCATAAATACAAATTTTCCAGCATGATGCCCTTTTTATTGTACTCACTCTCTAACATTCGCTTACGCAAGGTTGAAACAAGCGATACACTTTGACATATAGAGGCAACAATCTCATCTTGTACGAAACAAATTTCAGGTGCTCTCCAAATAACAGTGTCACTACATGACGTCTACAGCTGTACAAAGGGTATTAAATTAATAAACAAAAAACAAACATGGCACGTTAAATACGCAGTGATTCAACCGTATCACAATCCAACTAACAGAACATAAAAATTATTATGTTTATTATTATCTATACCACAACTTTAGGCAATCAGGAAATCACCAGCTACAATAGCCCGGTGGCGTCAAGCAGCACACCACACCTCAGTAGTCTGAGGATAGAAGGGTGTTTCAAAAAAAATATCGCAATTTTCGTTATCCCCTATTCCCTTCCTCTGTGGGTGTTCACCTAACCGCTCAGGCGTAACAGAGCTTCACATCACTGAAGAAAGTACAGCACAAAGCGTAGTTTCAGTTGCAACAAAGTCATGCAAAACCAGTAAAAATTATAACTCTTTCACCTTTTATCAAGTTCTTGCAACTTTTTCACTATATTAATACAATAAAAATTCGTATATAGGTTCTATAAAGTCCGTTGTGTCCTTGAAAACTCATACCTGTTTCCTATGTTAGCATTCCCAGTAATTTTTCTTTCTGGAAACTTTATCAAACGTTGAATGAAATCTTCAAGCTATTCTTCAGCTAGAAATGACAGGTGTCCAATTTCTTTTGTCACAAACTCTCGGGTTAATAATCGAGAAATTGTTTATTTATCTGGTACTGGCATATTTTTCTCGAAATTCAATTTGTACTCTCCCAGACACATTCGAAAAAAATACTAACAGATTATAAACAACCGATCACACACGAAACATTTCATTATGGCTATATCACAAACAAATCGGCAAGCATGAGTTCCCACAAATGTACAACTGCAACAAACATTATAGGCACTGCACTTGGAAAGGAACTGAAAGAAATAAGCAGCCGCATCTCGATGTGTGATTTCCTCTTTTATTCACAGTACGCTCTTTTCTGCCAAAAGCATAAAAAGAGTTTAGTTTTTCTAACACATCTAGTTTGGATGCACCGTTTGCTTTCGAATGAAAATGACTGTTTCCATGCACAGAGTCATGCGAATTTTTTAATCAACCCGTCTTTGTTAGTGCATCCAACTTGGAAGGAACTAACGACCCACATCAATAATTAAATTTTAACTAAATCATAATCCTAGACGATACGCTAACAGTCGCTAGGATTGACAAGATATTCCTTGTTTTTATGGAACCCATGAAATAACAGCAGTGTTCACAACGAATCAGTCACCGATCCCTATACTGAGGCAAATAATTCCAGTCCACACAGTGCAAATTTTTCTTTTTCTAAAATCCACATTACCACTGTAATCCTAACTAACATAGCCTACTTCTCCGAAGTGATCTTTCCCAATAACTTTTCAGATCAAAACTTTGTATGCATCACGCACGAGTTACTATGCATTCATACTGCGTTGTGAGTGAGTGTAACTACACGATTATAGTATACGTGCTTAACTGTATTACAAAACATTCAGTGAAACCAAAAGTCAAGTGAAGTCAATTCGGTCTACTGCACTACAGAGGCAGACATCTCAAGACAGCATGTCTGGCAGTCCGAAATGCCATCAAAACGTAAACATATCTTTAACTATCCTAACAGTCTTCCACAAAATCTTAACTATGAACTTACACCCGAGGACAATCACTTTTAAAACCCCGCGTTAACAAGAACGCTCTGTACAACAAGACAACTCAAGCAAACTGGCTATCAGATACTCAAGCAGCATCTGCTTTATGAGGTTTCTTAATACTGAAGGGAATATTGTCTGCTGAGAGACTGTATAATGAATCTGAGCTACTGAGACTGTAAAATCAATCTATTATGCTGACAGTGTCCAATGAATCCGATCTATTGAGAGTGTAAAACAAATCTCACCTATTCAAAGAGCCTTAATGAATCACATCTACGGAGAATGTACGAAGAATCTGATCTACTGAGAGTGTGAAATGAATCTGACTTACTAAGATTTTATAATCAATTTTTCTGTGAGATTTTGTAACGTGTTATTATTTAAACAGTGTGTATAAGATAAGATACTGCGGTAATATTTGTGATTATTAACTCCGTCAATATTTTGGTTTTTGTAAGTTTTGAAGTTGACTTTCTTCCTGAAATCAGATAAAATAAAGAAACATGACACTTCATACGTTAAGCCCATAGGATCCAGCCAGTGCCTCGCCTGCTCATCCAACTGGCCGAGAATCTATGCTTTCTAATGTTCGTTATTTTATTTCAAGACGGAAGTAATGACATATTTCGAAATTGAGATTTTTTTTATCAAAAAGACGCAACTGGCGAAGTCGAAAATTGTCACCCCAACAACACATCATCGTTACAAATGAAAGGTCCAAAAATATGTGTCTTCTTACCAAGAACATGCTGTGGGGAAAGGTCACACGTAAAGGTCAGAGTGTTCTTGGATATGTTGCCCACTGAATATGTGGCCGCTACGCTGTCCCGAAAGGTGTGTAACGAAATACTCAATGACGACGCGAAACGCACCTTCAAGAGAAACGTCATATCAATAACACATCATTGTTACAAAAGTTCAGACTCAAAATGAGATTAAATATCGTTATTAGTTTGAGGGCTGTTTGACCGTGCATCTTCCTCATGAAATAAAGTGAAAAGCCGACATAATGTAACAAGGTAATTTTATTGATGTATTCTTAGCTCGACATGTTTCGGGTACATACGCCCATCATCAGGAGTTTTGGATGCTGAGTTGCAGCATATGATTTTCTGAAACGAGCTTTTGGATGGGTGGTGGTCTTGAGAGCCGCTGCGTAGGTCGTGTTTACGGTGCGGATGGGTCCGTGGCACCATCCGCACCGTAAACACAACCCATCCAAAAACTCGGTGCAGAAAACCATATGCTGCAACTCAACATCTAATGCTCCTGATGATGGGCGTATGTAACCGAAACATGTCGAGCTAAGAGTACATCAATAAAATTACCTAGTTGCATCAAGTTGACATTTCACTTTATTTCATCGTTAATAATCCCTATTTCCTGCTTCCGAACTTCGACGCGCACCCCATTATACAAATAGAATGGCAGTATCAGAAAGTGAAACAAATAGCATTTATATGTGCTTTCAAGAAACAAATTCGTGTCGACACCCGGTTCACATCCCTTAAGCCCTCGTAGAGATACGGCTCTCTCTTGCGATAAACCAATAACATTTTCGAGAAGAAAAGTAATTGCGCTGTAATATAATTGGTTCGAAAGCTCAAACATTGATTTTGATAGATTCATATTAGCTGCTTCGTATTTTGCCATGCCTGAGTTCCTCTTTCGTTTTGAAACCAAAATCAGTTTTGACCTGAACCACAGTTCGTGTGCTTTAATCCTGTCCGACACAACTTTTGATTTAGCTACTGTAATATGAGAATAACGTCCCTGTCACTTATTGTCCTTACTTTATAGTCTTAATACACTTTAATAAACGTTTAGACTAAATGGTCAATAATCAGTACGGTGCTCGTTTATCGGCGATCGTATTGCTTCCTCATTACTAGAAGTGAAGTAAAACAAAATTCGTCCTGGTTCATGCAGGACCACGGAAAAACAGTAAATAAACGGTACACACAGCACGACCCCAAATACAAGCTCCTGTCTTGTTTAATGAGCTTATGTTAGTGGTTCAGTGTAAAATTTAGCTTATCAAATGATAAAACAGAAATTATGGTCATTACACTTTTGGTATTAATATTTCTTTGCGGTGAATAACTAATTCATAAAGACGGCCTTCATACTCGTATCGTTCAGCAGGTGGTATAACGGTGATTATACTCGAATAAAGGAAAACGAGATGGACGGGGCCCGTAGCATCCGCGTAGGCCATAGAAAAAGCCTACATTCTTCATCGGAAAGAAAGCACTTTAAAGACGTGGACTCAAACTCGGGCGCAGAAAGCAGTGACAAAATGATCGTACAGAAACAATGTCGTATAATATTGAGTGAAATGAATTTGACTGCCTCTTGGAACCAGCAGCAGTCTCTTGCAAATACAGCAATACAATTCTGAGTCCGATAACACACGGGTTCATTCCTCGATCAGCTGACAAACTGTACGCTGTTCGAAGACTCTTCCTCGGAGTTGGACTAACAGCATGCTTTCAAGGAAAAATTTCATTTTGATTACTTCTGGTTGAAAACGTACATGCTGGTGGTTACCAACGTTTCGGAGTAACACACTAATTCCATCTTCAGGGCATGAGATGGGGGTAAATATGTTACTCCGGCACGTTTGTAATCACATTCGATACTGCGGTGTTCCGTAACTAAGAACACCACGAATGAATTTAATTGCACCTCAGCAGAGAGAAGATAACGTAAACTACTTTTTACTTACAGCAGGATCATTTCCACAAAGTCTCCAGCTCAGCTTCAGGAGCAGGTAACTTTAGCGAACGTGAAGTGAAGTCATAAGTCCGGATAGTTCATGACGTCGTAAGCGCGTAGACCATTACATTTCTGTAATCACAGTGGTGGAGGTGACAATATTCGTCTGCTTTGTGGCAAATGCAGTCATGTGAGTGCGGTAGCAGACGTCAGATTTGTGAGACTCGCGCTGAAGGTTGTCATGCATAACGACGGGGACTTTGTAGGTGTAATCCTGCTGTACTTAAGTCGGTATTTTCAATGCAAAACGACTATGATAACTGAAATGTGAGAGAGGGTAGTGTCAGCCAGACTGACCAGCTGTTTCACAACTTATTGCGTAGGATATACAGAAAGGCACTTTGGTAACTCTATCATCTTCCACCCCGGTAGGACTCCAAAATCCGTTTACACTTAAATTGTCTGCACTGCAAGATGCGGCAACATGAAGCGACATCAAAATGATACAATTAATTTTATGGCCTTCATAAAATAAGGCAACCTTTTGTACAATTGGTACAGACAATGTAAGAGCAAGCCCCCGTTATTCGCAAACTTCCAGCTTCCATGAATGTTCGATTAAATTCCTTCCACGGAACAAGTTTAAATATTCAGCACGTTAAGACCAATATCATTATAAGCCACACACACACACGGTTTCTGTTCCTTCACATCGCTTCACTGCAGCAGCAGCAGAGCTGTTTGCTATGAATAATAGACCAACCGGAGACCTAACAGCATCACTTCACGGTACTCCGTTACATCACTGTACTACATTATCAAATATAACATGCTAATTCATTCCGTGTCCGGACATTCCTCCCCCTAAATCCCGGTTCAACTGAGCCCCTTCATACTAATCAATTAATCACCAACCCTTTAAAGCCCAGCGGTTATTACACAAGCACGTAACTCCAGTCTTAACCTTAAAAGTAATTCTGGTTTTTTCTCATAGTGTATATATATATATATGTGTGTGTGTGTGTGTGTGTGTGTGTGTTTTTCGTATAATTACGGAATTTAACAGAGACTATTTCCCTCAACTGCATAAATAGCTGAAGGTCCTGAAAATGGAAAATCAGCTTCTTTTCTGTGTAATAGGCATTAAGTTGTATGTGCTGTTTTGATAAACTCCAGAATTCAAAAAGAAAAAGGTACTAACTCAAATAATTACATCAAAATTGTTCTATGTTGTGTGCGGAAGGTTCAATGACTCACTAACACATGGGGTGGTTCCGGTGAAACGGTGAGCACAATTTTACGTTTACGATATTATTTAATTCAGATAAAATCTCAAGGGCTGGAATATCATGGGATTATAAAAGGTGAAGGTAGAGCTTTCCCTGTTAATGTCATGCAGGCTTATAGGTGCGTGAAGGTATGAACCACTCTTTCTTAACATCTGCACTACATAAGTGTGAATGGTCTGCCATCTGCCCCAGCAACTCAGGTTCCAAGGAATACGAAGTTGGATGTAGAGACCGTGGGGACGGTTTGCAGAAAAGAACAATTTGTTGCCCTGCTGGGATTCGTATCCCGAATTGTCCAACCTGTGGCCGAGTTAAAATACATTCAACCGTCGCTATCCGCCTTCTCGCTTTGCGATTTTTCGTTATAGTGACTCGCATACATTAATACACAAAACTCGTTATCCGCCTCAAATTCCTGCTGTTGCGACTCCGTATCCGACAAAATTTCACATTATTTATTATTCTTATCCTATTTACAATAATGGGAAACATGGTTCCGCTACCAGACCCGTTTTCAGACACGAATTAGAGTCGGATAACGAGAGCTGACTGTAACAACCACACGTACTCGGCTCCACACATGGTCATTGAGGCGCGTTCGTGCAACCATTGTTGCAGTGGAAAGACGATAAGTAATACATATTATGAGTGTGTGTTTGTAGCCTTTATTAACCAGCATTCAATGCGCACGCGTCATATTGTCATCTGTTGCCTGTTCCCTTCGACCATATTTTTCCATGTTATTTAATAAACGGCAGTACTCTCGTGACAATATTATTGAACATAAACTGTGTGTTTCGATTTTCTCTACAATTTTGGTCTGAAATATTTCTCATTCTAAGAAGAATCCGACGAGATACGATCCAAAATGTATATCAATCTGCATGTACATTACCCGTTATGCTTCTCAGATTTGGATGAAACTTGAATTTTCTCGGCAGATTTTCCAGAAATATTCATATATCAAATTTCATTAAAATTCGACCAGTGGCAGCCGAGTTGTTCCATGCGGAAGGACAAACGGGCAGACATGACGAGGCTAAGAGTCGCTTTCCGCACTTTTGCAAAAGCGTCTAAAAGCAGTTATTGTTTCCCAATACAAAACTGACAAGGCAGGTTTTATAACCGGGATTTTGTTTGTTTACTGCGTGGTACGAACGGGTTCTAAACCTTCTGTTACTCACCCAACGGAACAGTGAAAATCTTAGTTACACAAACCAGTACGTTCTCAAAAATAAAGAAACAGCTCACGTAGGAACTGCCGTTTGGGTTCGTGTATTTGAGGGCCAACTTGCTGGATAGAAGTCAGTATGCAAACAGTAGGTCCTGCGACCGGCCACCACTATCAGGCTCTTCCGTCTCTTTCGTCTGTACTACAGCAAACGTTGAGTTGGTACCAAAAATCCGCGTCTCTCGGCATACTTATTCAAGCAGCTCTCCCCAAAATCAACTTCAAAATTTTCGTCCAAATGCAGCCCTCCCCACGTGATAAAAACTTCGTCATATTGTTCCTCCCCAAACACAAAATTCAACCCTAACTATCAACTTCTTTCTCTGCTGCATACTACTAACAGTCCTTTTTCAATCTCCTTACGTACTTCGCATTTCAAAGGTTCTACCATTTTACTTGCCTAACTTTATCGGCAGAACGAGTGGGCACTGCCTACGAACAGTGAAATTTTTGGCTGTTTCAATAATAATAATAATAATAATAATAATAATGTGTTGTGCTTCTCACAGCAGCCAACCCTCGGTTTATCTTTCATGTGCCCTGGCGACTTTATGTTTCTGTTCAGACTATAATGTAAATCAGTCAAGAATCCTGTAAAATTAAAATTTGTCGTTAGAAAAGCTATCAGCGCATCACATGTAAACATTCGACGGGGCCCCTTGGGCTTCGCTGTGGAAATTTACGAATCACTGATGTCTTTACATGTTTCTCTGTTTTTTATCACTTCCATGTTACTGCAATCAGTTCCAGTAGATGATGGGAATAAAAAGATACAGTGAAAGAAAATGGAGATCTATCTTGAATCCACACTGACTTCATTCTAGTCACGTCTGGAATCCGAGAATGGTCAAAAGGGTAACCAATTTCACACACAGAAGTAGGCGACACACAGGGAAGTTGAACGGAAGGAAGCTACTCGCAAAAGCAACTTCATTAGTTACACGGGAAACAATTTACTATCAGAAAAGAAACTGAAAGAAAAGAAGATCTGGGACAACTTGCTGCATAAGCAAAACTCTTCCCCTTCCTCTTTAAGTACAGATTAATACAACATTATGTCTTCTTTCTTTTACTAGTTTCGAGATAAACTGGACAACTTTTACGGGTGATACGAATGTTGTGTCCGCTGTCGGTAACACAAAATAGTCCATATTTCCTATGGAAATTGACCTATAGAGCTTGACGTAAAAATAACGTATTCTAAATTTGTGTCTGTAGATAATCTCACCATCGGACTTCAGTCCTTCTTATTTGCTTCCTCAGAACCTCAAAGAACATGGATTCCACATCCTCTTACCCCACCAACACACAAAATTAATCTGTAAGACTGTGAGGAGGTCAATGGATCCAACTGGCTTAGGTTATGTATCAAGTTTCGTTTGGAAAACTGTAATGAACGTTCGGATTTCACAAAGGTCACGGATTATCTAAACTAGCTAAGAGGCCATCAGTTTCTCACCTAGAATTCTTCTTCATGCACTTATATTCTGCACATACCGAGGCACAACACTACACCAAAAATTAAAATCCGGTGAAGAATTAATTGAGAGTAGACAGCATATGAACTGTTACTTGAGCCACTTACCATCAAATACCAGCATACAGTACACAACAAGACGTAACTGGAGGGAGCTGGTAGGAAAAGAAATAACGCAAAATTGAGATGTCAGCAAGTTCCAGCGCGCGACTGTATGACCTGCAACTGACGTATCCGCTGACTGCGTCACAAAATTTTGAAGCTGCTCTGACGTCACACCAGTAAAATCCTTACGCAGAAAAAGCTGACGATAAATCAGAGGAACGACTAGGAAGATGTCACCGAGTATTAAATGTGATTACCTAGAGTCTAGACCATTCTTAAGGGGAGTCTGAAGAAGCTCTAGAGGTAGAATAAATATAAATTCAGCAACAAAGCGATGAGAGTGACAGCTACACAATAGTCAAGCACACAAAACGCTCGGAGCTCCAAAGCAGCTGACATTTCAGCTAATATCCTTGAACCCTTTACAAAATAAACTGAGGTTATCACACTGGAAAGAGAGACATCGATTGATGGGTGTCAGGATGAAGAGAGAAGAGGTGACTGATTAGCGAACCCGTATACCGTGTCAAGTGACTGATACGAATTACGAAAAACCACTGCGACATTCAGAACGAACCTAGATGTGTTGACACAATGCAAGGGTAAACAAGATGCTCTGACCATAAATCAAAGCCTACCAGTAAACCGCTTCTCCGTTCTACAGACTTACCACTATCACAATTATATTCATTTCATTTTGGTGAGAAACTGATTACCCATACTTAAGTACAGATTCTGCATACGTCACATTTGTCAGATATAATTTCATAACCTCGCAACATCACTACGATTTAACAGTTAAATTACAAATTACATTACACATGCTGTGTGTAGATAGATTTATGATCTATATCGATGTTTCTCAACCAGGATTCCGCAGAACATCGTTAGGGGGTCAGAGAGAAATCGCGGAATATATATATGACGACTTAAGAATACCATTGAAAGTATAGAAAGTTTCCAAATATCCCCGAAAACATGGCAGGAAATATTCCCTACAACTTGCAATACTTGAATAATCTCCATGCGTTACGAACTGCCTCAATTTTTCTGTACAGTAAACGCTGAAACAGGTGGGGTTCCGTCGGAATATGAAAGACTATTTTAGGGGTTCCTCTACGGAAGAAAGTGTGGGAAACACTGATCTGTATCCTAACCAATTTCACATTCCTAGCTCCAAAATCTCATTAGTAATCGCTACAATAAAATTAAACAATAATAATAAAATAAATCAATATGTTTGTTATGAAGACCCTTCTACATTACTGTTTGTACGGGGTTCAAGGATACATCACTTGAGTTTTTTTTTAAAGAACGTCGTAACACGTCAAGGTAATCCGATAAATGTGGAAGACAAAGTCTGTCAGAAATGAAAGACGCTGCTGCAAATTATGTATAAGCTACAGGAGAAAAAATCACCAGTGGCTGCCACAGCAGTTAGTATAAAAAATGTACTAGTATGTATTAGTACATAATAAATCGTCGATAGCTCAACAACTGTTAAATTCGATTCCCTCACTGTGCATGTCACAGTCCCTAAAGAAACTATGGTTTTGCAGCGCTCTCCTTTGTGACGAACTGGACTGTTAATTCCAATGGCTTTTGAAATATTCAAGTATTATCTGAAAACATTAATACACATCTTCGGACTGACGCCATCAACAACAGTAAAATAACTAACTTCGACGTGTAATTAATTGCCAGTTACAGAAATAAAAGTGTAACAGAATTTAAAGTGTTTAATAACGTCATATTTTACATGAACTAGTCTGCTGGTGCCCAGCGACCCGGGCAAGCTAGGTACACTCACGTATGTGCCGTGGAAACCTCGCGACCCGTGCAGGAATGACACACTCATGTTCGTGGTTATCGTGGAAACGCCGCGACGCGGACAAGAAATGCACACTCATTTACGGAGTTACCGTGGAAACCTGAAGAATGTGTGTATGTGTGTGTGTACATTGTAGTTTCGTAGTAGTGCCTGAGGTGAGCATGAAAACCCGTTATAATGTGTATGCATGTATGTATGTATATTATACTTTGGTATTAGTACCCGGCGACCCTTTATGTAGTTACCGTGGACACCTCAATTAGCTGTTGCCGTTATATACCACCGGCGCATTCCAGGGTTAATTCTGTGTATTGGCGTCTCCTGTCATCTGGTGGCGGTCCGTGGAAAACCAACATGGAAGTGTGACATTTCTACCTGAGGGACTGGCAGTGCTAAAGTATAGCATAAGACAGGATTACAACCACCATGTTTCAAAGCGTTATTTGTGAATTAAATTAAGTACAATCTGGCCATCTCTCTGAACATTAAGCATTTTGCAATAATGACATACACTTCCTCGATTCTGGAACGCCTCTACAATGGAGTCTCCTTATTTCCGTAACAGACATCAAGGAAGTTCTTGCGCTTTCCAGAAGATCGTCGAACTTTTAAGAATGTCCCTGGTATGATTCAATTTTAAACGAAACATGAGAAATGGGTCAAAGTTTGATAAACGACTGGTACCCCGATTACGGAGGTACACTTTTATCAGACCACAAAGATCCAACTGTAATAAGTATGTAATTTTACTTATAATGCTTTCTTGAATTATCTGTCTAAAACATTAAAAACAATACTTTTGAAAAAATAGCAATAATTGAAGAAACCGAAAAGTGATTAAATCCGTTGTAGGACAAAACCTGTCCATGACGGACGGAAGTATGGCTCAGTGATAAGTTTTCAAATTTCATATCCTGCAACGCTTGCCTTATTGATTTTGCCTCTCCGTAAATGTTTTCGGTTCAATGGCTATCTCAGCAGAGCGGAAATGAGGCCACTTCACTACCGACACACCTATCCTAGACAGGAACATCTGCAGAGTTTGCCGTATGCATGCTAACAATTTCAGCCACAGAGCACCAAACTCTTGAATTGCTCTGCTCTACTTCCAAGTCAGTACACAAACTTTAAACTTTTCGTGCAGAACAGCAACACTCTGTGTAATTACCTATGATAACCCAGCATAACCGACGTACTTTTGAAGATTCTGCTGCTCTACATAGCACCACCTTATGTTTCACTTGGTTTGAATTAAGATGTGCAAACATTAGTTTTTAAACCCCTGTCATAATTGCTTTAAAGTAAAGTGATCCCGTGTGGCCCGGTGTGGCCCAGAGGGTGGGTAGAGTTATAGCACTACTCTTCCATGACCGCGGCACTAGAACGGGGTGAGTGGTCAGCAGCAAGCCCCGGTCGCACTTTACCCCGGGAAAAACCCGGTATCCATTTTACAGTAGGCTAGGTGGGCCCCAGGGCCGGTCTGGACGGGCGGAAAATCTCGTCCCCACCGGCATTCGATCCCGGACCGTCCAGCCCGTAGTCAGGCGCTATACCGACTGAGCTACCCGGCCCACGTCGTAACTCCTTTAGCTTTCATAATTCTAGAGATAAGAACAAAAAAGAAAAAAAGTGCCAAATTATGTCATCTGGATTCTTACATCGCGTATCAAAATGGGTTTGTTAAACAAACTTATTGTATCACAAAGTGTAAGAAGCCGCAGCACCATCACATGAAGCTCGCCGTGGAAACCTGAAAACAACTGTTTTGTCAGCCAATTCATATCACTTGTGGAACGGGATATTTCATGCTGACGCAAAAATGAATACTTATGGTCACAGTCATTAGTGTAATGAATGTGACGTCACACAGTTCGGTATACGGCTATCAGTGTTTCGGAGGAACCCGCTGACTCCATCTTCAAGGTAGAAGTGTGACGTTCCGCAAAATAGGTTCCCAATAGAGGAAAAGTACGTGAAAATTCTAGTGATGGTCATTTGTGTATTTGTTGTACTATGTGTGTATTGCTGTTTTCACTTTAGATGCCGGACTGCTGGCTAGAAGTCAGTATTCGGAAGGTCCTGTGACCAGCCACCTCGACACAGGTTTTTCTTGTTTTCCCTGTGTCTATAAGCAAATGCTGAGGTGGTTCCCAAGATTCCGAGCTGCCACTACATGCTTCTCATGTAGCCCTCCCGACTTATATTTATTAGTAACCAATTTCATATTTCGTATACATGTAAAATAATCACTGCCACCGGGTGACAACCCAATTTCAGTTAATACATATTATTATTATTTTTTATTACTATTCATAAAAATTAATCGTGTATCGTACGACAAAATCTTTACAACCACAAGCGTCAATAGCTCAAATATCACATAAATTAGAGAAGCCTGAAGCCACATTCGTAAAATACTCGCCAGAACCACACAGTGAAGAATTTAAAATAAATTATTTCTACAACTTACAAGTCAGTGATTTATACTGTTCGCTTAATGTGGTTGTGAAGTAAAATATTGTAAATCTCATCTGTCACATCCATGCTACATGAACAGCCCCATATTTCCTCCTACATTTCATCAGCGTCATAAAATTTGGCTAGAAGCAATCCGCCGTGACGAAATATTTACTGCCGCTGGTCTCTCTTCGTTTCATTCCCTCAATAAACATTATAGAGCCAAAAATTTTAAATACCAGTCACTCAACGGTGCAACCAATCATCAATCTAAAGCTGTCCCTGGGCACGGAATATAGATGGGAATTATCTTGTTCTTAACCTGGGCACTAGATGGGATGAATGGTCAGCTTCATGTCCCGGCCGCTTTAATCAAGGTGGGCCCTACAGTAATTCGGGGTAAATACCCCCCCCCCCGGGAATCGAAACATGATCACACGGACGTCCGAGTCCTAACATGGTCACGACACGGAATACAGCGGATTATTTGTAATTATCTCAGGCACATTTCTTGAGGTATCAGGGGGTACAGCGTATATCACATCTTTATCATCACAATTATAAAACGTTGAGGTTTAGGTCCATTAAGACCTGTATCTCTCGATCTTGCAAACGCTCCTGGTCTTTCCACCTTTTTTTTGATCTCCCCGTATCACCGCTTCCGCTACACTCACACTCGGAAGCCAGCAGTGGGAGATGATCTTCGTCCATCCTTACCACATGTTGCACGACACACAATTAAGGGCTCAAATCAGGCAAATATCAGTACACCCAATATATTCTGAGATGCCAGTTAAGTATGGTTCAGCCCGTGGATCTGCGCGTCCAAACGGAGAAGATTTATAATGAACTGACGCTGCTGATTTCGGGACAATACGAAACTTCGTAACGAGTTCTCTGTACAGTTCCTCCAGCTGACACAAACCGTACAGTATATCGCTGGTTTGTTCGAAACACGCTACGATTTCTCTGTCACTACACCAAAGGCGCACAATGGGAACTGCGGCTGTCTAGTTTGTTAGTTAAAATTTACATCGCTCACTTCAATTCATCCTTCAGAAAACGAAAATGGTTCTCATGAAATGCCACAATTAACGATGCAGAGGGAAACCTCCGGCGACAGCGTGCCAGATGTAAAGCATTACAAGGCTGTGCATCAGTATTGCTTCATGAAGTATCAAGAATTAAATGTTGTAGATGTTAAAGGCGAAAGACAGGTCTTGAATGATTCTTTGCTCATCTAACGCCGCTCCGCCGACGTAGCGTTTGAGTGAGGTGACAAGACAAAAGTTACTTTACTGCAGCTGCCTACGTCACTTCAACCCTGAAGACAGAGGTACTAATTCCCTCCGTACCCTTATTAAGCTATGCAACTACCAGACTAAAACGTGCCATAAACCAGAACACAACAATAATAATATTCTCAAAACTGACAAAAGTGTAGTTACAATGGAAGAAAGCATGTAACCTAGTAGGGACGTGCAGGATCAGAATTTTTGGCCCCTATTGGTGGTGGTGGTGGTGGTGGTGGGGGTGGCGGCGGCGGCGGTGGTGTTGGTGGTGTGCGGCGG
>Ga0136643_10004936_pt1 | contig 18642 bp, 12 predicted proteins | sample TergutLab28metaG_FD_96883 | JGI IMG/M metagenome (GOLD analysis project Ga0136643, IMG submission 96883) | Labiotermes labralis P1 segment gut microbial communities from Petit-Saut dam, French Guiana - Lab288 P1 (version 3) (version 3) | ecosystem: Host-associated > Arthropoda: Insects >...
ATAATAATAATAATAATAATAATAATAACCTCTGTTTTCGTGGTAATGGAAGTGGGGTTTTAATGACGTATGACATTAGGAGTATTGCTCTCCAGGTTTTGCATACAATGGTAATGTTGGGGTGCAATGGCATTTCGAATGATTATGAATATTTATTTGTTGACTGTCAAATTCAGGCTGTGTGCTTCTTATAAGGACTGCGACTGCTAACAACAGGTGTTCTATAGTAGGCATTCGTAACAGTGTAAGTTTACGCCTTCTTAAATGGTGTTTCTCCTGTCTATTTCTGAACCCTACCGATACCAGTTGCCTCGCGGTCTAAGGTGTGGGTCAGCGGACACTCGCTTACTGGGACTGCGGTTTTGACACCCGCCTGGAACAAAGATGTCTGTCTCTTGTGAGTGTTTTGCGTTGTCAGAAAGAGATATCTGCATCGGGCTGATCACTTGTCCAGAGGAGTACTACCGACTGTGATCATGAAGCCTAGGCAATGAATAGGCTCTGGTTCAAGAGGGACTATCGCACCATGATGGAAAGAGAAGAGTTTCTGAACACTTGGTTCTCTCTCATTTGTGTGTCCCACTCAGTCGTGTCTCACATAATAATTTTCCTAAATTTCTCAGTTTTGTTTAATTAGTGCAATTTCTTTCTTATATGTAATCTCTTGACTCGCTTTTAAGCGTTATCCGTTCAGAAGTTTACTGTTTGTTTCCACCTACAATCGTACTATTGTTTGATCGTAGGAACTGTCGACAGACTCACAGCTGTGGCGATATAAATAAATATATATGGAGTTGAATCTATATCTCCTATAAGGTTTTTGATTATATAATACATTTAGTCACATTATAACATTTTATTTAAGGCAACAAATGGAAGACAGAGGACGTTCCTCTTAAGGTTGGCTCACATTAAACCATTCGAATGGGGTCAACCAGCGGATACTACTAAACTTGTTTTAGGATTTTGTTTTCCTTGCGGTGCCACTACAGAAATTCCTTAACACGCGTAAATAATACCGCTTAAATGTGGGCTGCTGTATGTAATTTTACAGTAAATTGTGTAAGGAATAAAATTAGGATTTTAATACCTTTCTAAGGAAATTACTAACTTGAAAACTATGTAACAAATCACGTAACAAAACAACCAATGAAACAAATGCCTTGTTTTATCGAAGTAATGTGGCCTCACTTCATGAAATTTTTTCGGTGCCATATTACTTTTCCCCGTTTATACTCATGTATTTTCTTTACACAATTCTGGAACGTCCTCGGCCCACGTATACACATTAATGTAAGAGATAAAGTTTTGAGGAATCTAAAACCAGAGGAAAATTATATATTTGTTTATGTTTCAGTCTTCATGTCTACAGAAAGGAAAAAAAAAAAGTCCGAAAAATTCCAACTTATTGGTAGGTAATATTTTCCAAATGTATTTTGCCCTTAATTCCTCATTTTTCGATTTTGGATTTTAGTGCCTATCCCTAATATTTGAAAACTGCTACGTGTTCAGCAAATTAGATCTTCACGCATTTATATTTCATACATTTATTTGACGAGACATGAATATGTTTTTATTTCTCTCTTCACTTATTTTCAGACCACCCTTCTTGTTAGCGATTTATTGTAATCATATTCACGTGACACACATGTTTGACGTCTGAGAGAAGCAGATAAATACAGACTTCTGACAAGAAGTGCTTAATTTTGAAGAGTAAATTTCCTAAAAAATGTTCATTACCTAAAAAGAGAATATTCATTCGTTGGCGGGAACAAAATTATTCCTTCCATTCGTTATGTTGATATATATGTGTATATATTTTGTGTTTCCTTTTAAGGTTTCTTAGTTAGAATTTAGAAATTTTTTACTTTTCTGGTTCTATTATTTTGTCAGTGGAATCCTGCTCCTCCAACTCCATGGTATGACTACCATCGCCGTGCTTCTTGACCCATTGATTGACCAAATGTTGGGGAGTTTCTTTCATATCGTACGCCCAGCCAATTTTCTTCATTATTTCTATGAATGATGTGCTTATATCGTGTTCATGTCCATACTCTGATGCGCGGTAATCTGATGGAAATGCGTGGTGAAAGTTATGCCAACCTTCTCCGCCCGTTAGAATTGACGCAATTGTATTGTCCGTAGCCTTGATTTTGCTGCAGCAGAAAAAATAAACAAAATCACTGAGATTCACTGCTACTGTAACACCGTGGTATTTGCGTTTATATTTCTCAGAGTTTTTATCAAAATTTCTTATTCTCTATAATTATGAAAATGACATCTCCGTCCGCGATTGAACTAGATGAGAATTAGAACATCTTAGGCTAATGGCTGTTATGAGAAACGCATATACCCATGAGATTGGTGGGATTCGAACAGGCTTTTGATTTTGAGCAATGTTATGACTCATTATTAAGGAAATGGGGTTTTAAGATTCTTTATGTGTATTCTGTATTTTTGTCTAGAAATTCTACATAAACTAGCACGTAATTGTTTGTGTTGGACACAAAGTTTGTAGGAGGATAAATATAATTCAATTAATTGTGAATGCATACTGTTTCATCCTTCTTCTTCAAAAGATTACAATTAGTAATATGCTTATGCCTATTGCAGATTGTAATTTACTTAATGGTAGCTTGTCAAAATGTGAAGTTAGGTAACGATATTACGTAATTTTGTCTGACGTCGAACATTCATTTGTTTAGAAACTTAATTCTAGTTGTCCAGCAACAATTTCTGTAACACAGGGATTTGTGATAGGTATTTTCTGATTTTTATCAGACCTTGAAGTGCCCGTCTGCAAAACGTTAAGTAGTTGAATAAAATATAAAAATCGATCGCTTCGTACTAGTCAATATTACGAATGTTATGTTCACTGTATTCCGTACACGAGCCTGTAAACGAAAATACTCGTAAGAACTGCGCATTGATAGACGTGTTTTAAAATAAAGTACAAATATTTTCATCAAACTTCCCAGGTGGCAGTACACAGTGATTTTTTGTTCAGTACCAGTAAGTTCAGTATTTGAAACAGCATTATTAAATAATACATGAACTAAAAATAGCTAATTATATTATAATAGGTGGCACCATATATAATTGATGACTGGGCTATTTCTGTGGAGAGGGACTATATAAAATCCACGTCAACAATAATGATAGAGAAGAATATTACTTACCCATTGTAAGGTCTGGTACCAAAGATGTGGGCTCCGCTGTTCACATACCATGTGATATTGTATAGGTACACAGTACGAAACACGTAAACACCAAAAAAGCCCACCTTCCATGATTCGCCCCACAGCAGACAGGGCAACGCCATGGTGAGAATATTGACAGCACTGTACACCAGATAGCTGTACCTGTAAAGTGATTAAAACTCTAAAGTACCTTGCTACCTCGGAACTCCACACTGGGGTGTCAGAATCCAGCTCCGTTCGCCTACCTATGCACAGAAGTGTGTCAGTCCCTTTACACATGAGTCTGAGATGTTAACTAGGATTATGAGAAAATTTCCTGCAATTTTTCTTAACTTTACGGATAGGCTACATTAGCAAAAATCCGCATGGTGGAATGCAGTGATATTGCACCTAATTTCAATATTCACAGACAGACTGGGATGATGTTAATGTATAAGCCACATTTACCTGCAATAGTAGACAACAAATTAGGAAATTGCAAAGCGATTTTCCTTTTTTGAAGATTTGACAAAAAGTCGAAAATGTGTACAAAGATGAATTCAAGAGGTTTTTCTAAATCGATTGAATATGCAGAGAATACGTTTTTATTCTAAAACTGATAATTCGATTTGAGAAATTCCGACTGTCGTTTTTTTGAAGATTCCCATGTTCTTGAACTGAAGAAGGGTTAGCATGGAGGAAGTACGCTTCTTCGAAACGACGGTAACACTTCACCTCCCGACACTACGCATTGTCTCTAAAGATTGGAATCATGATTGTGATGTTGCTGTTAATCTATGCCGGTGAGTTCATCGCTGAGCAACCGCACTGTTCTTCTCATCGTTGATGTTTGGAAAATGAAGGTACACGAGTGAAAACAAATCCTTTATTTTGTTTGTTCACTTTCTCTCCTTATCTGTTACCACATTTCTTCACATATTATATGGAAAACCGAAGTTTAAATGTTAAAAAGCTACTGCGTGTAGATGCATTGTGAAATAGAATGATGGGGTTGTGTGTGTTTTTTTATGTTATGGGTTGGTATGTGTTCATGCGCGGAACAAAAAACACGGCCCGGATAGGCGCTGTTTGTCGTACGGATAAATGTTTGAGGACAGGAATTATATCCTTTTTGAGGCGAAAATTAACCTCGTTTGCTGACCCTTATCAACTACAGAAATTATACGACTCCAATTCAAAGACTTCTTATCCATGTATGTAATCTGCTTATTATCTACCTTCGTGTAATTTGACGGAAAAAATTGACAGTTTAAGGACTGAAGGATTTCAATGCCACTGTGATACGTCCTTAATTATTTACCGCTTTGATTATCACGAAGGTTCTCATACGAGAACGTAATTTTACCGTTTGAGGAGAATAACAGATTGCGACAATTCATCTGATCTCTCTCGTAACCGATTGGGTGACTTACTTATGGTAGAACATTACAATCGGATCTGCCTCTAGATCTGAGATGTCGACAGTTTCCCTTTTCGCTACAACGTCAGGGTGTCTTCGCATCATGAGCCAGCCGCAGTGCGAGAAGAAAAATCCTCTGTTGGCGTTATGCGGATCGGCGTCGGTGTCGGAGTATTTGTGGTGCTGGCGGTGATCACGGGCCCAAGTGAGCACAGAGTTCTGGGAAGGCGGAAAGATACATGGAATTTATACATTTATCCCTTTATGTAGAAATATGGAAGTCACAAACTACACTTACAATTGTGAGATATAAGCATTATCAAGCAACACAGCGACCCGTTAATGCACATGTGAACAGTCTTGAGCAGTAAACATTTAAAATATTAAACCCCTCTGTTAGTTGAATAAAGGATCAATTTGCCTTCAGTTATTTAAAGTTTATTAATGAAATCAGATCGATATATTTTAGGCTTAAATTAATTCTCAGCAGTTTGGCGGACACGCCAGTTGTCCTTGGAATTTTGCATCAAATCACAGCTAAACTTTATATATATATATATATATATATATATATATATACCAGAATCCTGTAAAACGTGTCCAGCCATATCACGCTTGTGGCGCGTCTTCTTTACACTAAAGGCACTGATTTAAAATTTCCCACTTTGATGAGTCTTGGCCAAAATTTTACAGTTTTTTACAAGCAGGAAGAAGTTCCGTCACTCATTTTTCCATATTTAGCTATACCTAGCAGTTTGTTTTACCTTATGAGTGCCTGAAACCGGTAGTGACCTAATGGTTCATTACACTTTAAGGAATGTCTGAGTTGCAAACTCCTCTCTATAAAATCTACCTTGTTACGGTTATTGACATATTTTGTGTCTTTTATTACGTTTGGCTACTACTATACTCGACTACAAGGTATCCGGCTGTCACGTACTTGCATATGGAAGAAGTTTTACCTTGTGAATTTATAAGAGACGGAATATTAAGATATTACGACGTTTCTACAATGATTTGTTGCTTTCTGCTGTTGCACGGTAAGCTTTGCCGACTGTGTTTTTGAAAGCACTTGTATATTTATTTTCCAAATTTGAGTCGAGTACATTTTGCGACTACTTAAAGCGTTATAACTAAATTCTAAATGATTATTTTCAAAATCATGATAGAGAGAGAAGTTAATTCTTTGAACAACCCTAAAGTAATACAGTAAAGTAGCTTTGTGCTACTGTAAATTGTTAAACCATTATTTTCCTTTCTGTTTATAAATTTATATATTTATTTATTTAGTAAATAGAAGATAGTAATACTTTAAAGCCTGAATGAGTCAGTGACTGTCCTAATTTGTCCCAAAAATTCCCGCAGTAATTTATTACGATTTTCGCCAAGTATCCTTGGCTGGTGGCAGCGATTAGAATTATCCTAGAAATAATTCTAGATTTGAAGTCTATTTAACTTCTACTGTAGAGTTTGTCTGGGTAGGATTTGGTGGGAGTCAAGCCCCTCCCTTAGAAAGGCACTGCAAATTAGTGACACCGATGGATTCACAACTCACGTAGTAACTATATGTGTATGTATGCGTTTATGTATGTATGTATGTATGTATGTATGTATGTATGTATGTATGTATGTATGTATGTATGTGTGTATGTATGTATGTATATATGTACACAGTGCGGTCCAAATTTTTAGGACTGATTTTTCTAAAAATCGAAGACACTTGAAGACACATACCTTTTTCTTTATTCAAAATAAGCTCCATTGCCATGTACACAGTGCGATCCATAAGTAATGTAACTATTTTTTTAAATAACAGAACTAGAATAATATATTGGCCAACAAACATCCGTTCGCACACCGAGTTTCGTTTGTTTATCTTCGACAGTGTACGAGTTACAACTTGTCTTGTAAAGTCAGTTTCCTTTATACGTCATGGATGCCAGAAATCAACCGAGGGTTGCCATAAAATTTTGTTTCAATGTCTGTCCAGAAACACTAGTATTGTTTGAAAAGGCTTTTGGGAATGAGGCTCTGAACAGATCGAACATTTTTAGGTGGTATTCTCGATTTCGAGACGGAAGGGAGTTGGTAGAAGGTGACGAAAGATATGGCCGTATAAAATCGACTTGAACTGAGGTAAACATTGCTGCTCTTGCTGATGTGGTCAAAAATGACCCTCGAATAGCATCAAGAATGATAGCGGAATCTCTGAACATACCCAAGACTGTATTTCTTTGGATTATGAAACAGGATTTAGGAAAGAGAAAGTTGTGTGCACGTTTTGTTCCACACTCCTTGACACCTGAGCAAAGGGAAGATCGAGGCACATCTTTCCAAGACATTATCGCAATGCCCGATGCAGACAAAAAGGTTTTTAACAAAATTATTAGGGAAGATGAGGCCTGGTGTTTTGCTTATGACCCGGAAACAAAGCGGCAGAGTCTGAATGGGTTGGTGAGATATCCCCTCTGGCGAAGAAACTGAAATTCCAAAGGTACCGCATCGGTATGTTGTGTATTGACGCTGCATAATATATTATACCTAATCAAGACCAAGTTGATAATTTGTTCGACTTTTAGGGCGTAGTGCACAAAGAAATTGTACCAGAGGGAAAAAGAGTAAATGCAGAATTTTATAAAGGAATAATGGATAGCCTCCTTGAAGCGCATTTATAGGGTTCGTCCAGCTGCGTTCTGCTCCCGAGATTTTCTTTTTGTTGCAGGATAATGCGCTCGCCCACAAAGCTGCAAGTATTTGCCAATTTTTGACACAAAAATTGTTACAACCCTTTATGACCCCCCATACTCTCCAGATTATTTCCGCCAGATTTTATCTTTTCCCCAAGCTGAAAACGAAGTTAAAAGCTCTCCACTGTGCGGATGTTGCTGAGATCCAAGAAGCCGTTACTGATGAATTAAAGAAGATCCAAAAAGAAGAATTTTCGACAGCTTTTCATAAACTGTACGAAGGCACAAAAGCCTGTATATAAGCCAATGGAGCTTATTTTGAATAAAGAATAGGTATATATCTTCCTCATGTGTCTTCGATTTTAAAAAAAAATCACTCCTGAAACTTTTGGACCCTTCTGTGTATTCAGGCTTTTGCACTTTCCTTTTTGACCAAGTCAGCAACAGCAGCAATATTTACCTCCGTTCGAGTCGATTTTGGACGGCCACCTCTCTCGTCATCTTCTGCCAGATCCCTTCCATCTCGAAATCGAGAATACAAACTAAGAACGTTTTATCGGTTCAATGCCTCATTCCCGTGAGCTTTTGCACCTATACATGTGTTTCTGTCTCATATAGACCGGCTTTGAAACAAAATTTTATGGCAAGTCTCTGTTGATTTCCGCCATCCATGACGTATAAAGAAAACCAAGTTTATAAGACAAGTTTTAATTCGTACACTGTCGAAGATAAACAAATGAAACTCGTTGTGTGAACGGATGTTAGTTGATAGTACTTAGTGGTTTGGCCGATTGATCCCTCTAGCTCGGTTATTAAAAAAAAAATAATCAGCCCTCTAACTTACGGATCGCACTGTTTAAGTTTTGAAGTGTTTCAAGACGCGATGGCAAATTTGCGAGAAGCGTCTATTAGCCTGTCTGTCCTTTCGTCCTTCTGTCCGAATGCAACAACTCGAATGTCACTGGAATGACTTTCATAAAATTTGATATTTGATTATTTTTCGAAAAACTGTCAAGAAAATTGAATTTTCATTAAAATCGAAAACGAATTAATGGGTGCTTACTATACATGAAGAACAACATAAATATTTGGTCATATATCGCTAAATTCTTCCAAGAATGAAAAATATTTCGGAAAAAATCACAAAAAATCGAAAGATAAATTTCACGTTCAATAACGTTTTTTTCGAAAATCGCGCCGATTAAGAAATAATGTGGAAAAATGTTTAGGACTGGGGAATGCCACATATGACAATATGGCCCATGCCCATTGCTTTTTGATACCTAATGCTACTAATACTCATACAGGTTGTGTAATATTTGTCACTTTTCTACTTCAACAATGGTTGCACGAACCCACTTCAATGTTAAATTTTACATACATTGCCTCTCTTGTATTATACATGATTAGTTTGTATCACGCACTTATATGAATTTCAGTCTCTGAGAAAATATACCCATTGTTCTATTCGTCGTACGGTCCTCATTTTACGTGTAGAAAGAGTATCTTAATTCTCCAAATGTAGATGCAGCATTTTTGGTATTAATACAACTCTTACGTCAGAGCGCGGGCCAGTCGAGTGTCGTCTGCATAACTAATATTTATTTGACAATTCTAATATGTAATTTAAGCAGTTTAAAATATGTGCTTAATCACAGTCAACAAATAATAAAAATTAATTTTTAAGTATACCTGTCTATTTATACTATCTGTTCGTCACCATCTTATTGCTTGTCGTCTTTATGGCGTTTCATTAATAAGTGACAGCACGTCTCACGACTCGCCCTATAATTTACTTGTGTGTGTGTGTATTTAAAAATTCAATTCATCAAATTTTTTTTTTCAAAAGGAAGCTAAGACTTTCACAAACATAAACTTCATTTACAGTAACCATGATGTAATTCACTGTGAACGCTACAGATTTCTTTCTCATAAGCTTCCTTTTTTGTCGAACACTTCTTATATTTTAAGCAGTAGGAAGGCAGGAACCATATTCTTACACATAATTATTTGGACAGATGTTTGTGTTTGGAAAAGGAAGGAAGGAGCCATATGGATAAGCTTATGTATTTTGTGAAAATTTCGATTAGACCTACGGTATGTGTATCAGAATTTCGTTTCGAGCCACAAATGTTTGCTCATCATTGAGTTTCCTGAGGAATGGAGGCAGTATTAACGGAAAGCGTTGGTCTGATCTTCTCTCTTAAATTTAGCAGCAACTATTCCTCATCAGAGATTCTGGTTCCTGTATTTTGTGGCTGTCACCTTTTATACTTCACGTTTTTTGAACCGTGCATTGTGATATACCTGTGTAATAAGAACCAACAAAAATGCACACATTTTACATTAACGTTTCAATTAAAAAACCTACAATATCTCAGGACAATAAAAGGAAGAAGTGAAATGTTATTGTACAAGGTGTGCATTTTGTTGGTTCTTATTACATAAGTTCTTCTGGTATGTTTCTTTCCTCATCTTCACTGCTTAAAGAACTAACATTAGTTGCTATTTTGCTGTCTTGAGAAGGAACATTGAATGAAATTAGACCTAATATGCAATAGATACCTACATTTAGATTTATTGAAGTATTCATTTGGAATGTACGTGAGGCTTAAAAAGAGTTTCGTTCCATTCGCAATAATTTATTAAAACTCAATATTTTTTCAACTTATGTGCAGTCCTATTTTGTAGTTTACGCTACACCAGCCCAGTATACGAGTACTGTGATCACAACAAAATATTATATTCCAATTTAAGTTTTCCTCGACATGTTTCACCTGTTGCTCTCCTATCAGGAGAACTATATAAAATACCCATTGCGATACCTATGTATTTCGATTATTACAAAATGAATTGATCAATTTAATCTACTTTATATTGCTATGCGTTTAACCACGCAACTTTTAAAGAGTTGTGAAGAAACTCGACCCTTAAAGTGTTCAGTTTTCTGATTGGAGACATACAATACTCTTAACAGGCTTGTACTCACGTTTACACTCAAACAGCGAAACCTCTGAGTATTCGCGCTGCACTCTTACGTCAGATGCTTACCTGCCCTGTTGCCGAGAACAGTGTTGCTAAGAGAAGGCGCAAGGGGACGTTTGCTTTGAAGGAACGATGCGAGAAGTATCGGTGGGAACCTATCGTAATACCGAAACCAATCATGACGTGTACGAAGATACCTGTGAACATTAAAACACTCAGTTATTGCCTGAGATTTCACATGCTTGAGGTTTGAGTGGGAGTTGATTTCCATTGATATGTGGGAGGAGAGGGAGTGACATCTTGTAAAGGAGTGGTCAAAGAGCATACTGTCGGGAAATTTTGCTAACCTTATTCGGTGGTGTAGGGTGTCAGTGGAAATATTGGCATTTACCCAGTTTACAAGAAATTATTACCTGTTAGAGTAAACAACGATACGTTGCCGTATTCATAAAACACATACTTAGGACAAAAACGTGGTGTAGGGCATCTGTTGAAAATTTAATGTTTTTGTAGCAGGTGTAAAAATTACACCATTCTTGGCCGAAGGGAAAATTCATATATTACGAACGCTGAAAATTAGACCAGACGCTGAAGTAAATCATAGCAGCTGGAGGCCTGAAGGTGACCTATATGGCCAAAATATTTCGCCATTTTTAATATGATTACGTCCTTATGTTCTGGTAAAGACGGGAATTAATAACTGCTGTTTTACGTGATTATTTAATTTGAAGCCGTGTTTTAACTGAATAATTAGAGCCAACAGTAACAAAACTTCTTCGGATAATTGGGTGCGAGATATAGGCTGTGCTAGTAGATTTCATACAGTTTAAATTTTCTGATATAATGGAAACAGTTACTGAAGACATATACAGTTACAGTACATTTTGTTACACACCTTAAACTGCCCAGATATTCTAAGTATGTTTAGTCTGGTAACGTCAAGGTGCATGAAATGATTGGGGATTTTGGGAATATGAGAAAATATGCAAGTTATTATTTAGGAATCCAAAAATCTGAAGCCCACATTTGAAGGGTAATATCGGCATGAGTCGTGTGAATTGTGAAGCGGATGTAGCTGTATCAGAATAAGTTGCATGGGCAGCACGCCCATGCAACTTATGAAAGCGGAACTGAACATTTTATTAAGGCGGGAATATAATGACCGGTTGAATTATCATTAACGTCGCAAGCTGTTTTATGTTTCGTTGATTAATTTAGAGAGAATATTTCGAATTTACTCTTTATAACAATCCACGTTCTAAAATTATCGTTTAAGCACATTACTCACTAGACTGAGAACAGAGACAGAATTTATTATGCAGCTTACGGGAAATATATAATACATTCTTTTCTTATTACTTCACATAAGACTGAACGTCATACTTTAAAATAGGCTGTGACCTGCAGGGTGCATGCAGTCACTGGGCTGCATTTCTTTTTCTCCCACTCGTACGAACGAAAACGTAAACTACACCTCAGCGCGGGTTATTTTGAAATAAGTTTATTGTCCCTGGGCGCAGATAAGTTTTAACGCTGATTAATATAAAGGAAATGCGTTGTATTCTTACCCGATCTGTAGGCCGAATTTTCCCCGGTTGCTCTTCTTGTGTTTGTAGGCACTTTCGTAAATTGGTGGAAAAGTATTATTAGGTCCGTCATGTGTCCGCACTCCCGCCTGCCTCATGGAACAACTCGGCTACCACTGAAGGATTTACTTGAAATTTTTATATTGGGGAGTTTTATTAATATTTGTTGAGAAACTACCAATTTTGTGTAAAATCGGGCAAAGGTATCTTGTAATTTACGTGAATAACTAAATAACTTATGATAATATCTCGCTGAATTTTTCCTCGAAGGAGAAGAGTTTCAGAAAAATAGGTAAAGAGAAAATGAAAGAACATCGCATGTGAAATATATATTTTTTCGTAACCCGTCACGTTTTCTTGACGATTAGGAAAAATCACGGCACAACCAGACAGGTCACAGATCATCGAACGCTATAGAGTGCAAGAAATATTCGACCTGTATGACGGGCAATTAAGACAAAATAGTAAATTATTAATATTTATTACTTACTTCTTTCGACCGGAAAATTTTTAGGTTAAGATGTATTTTTTGTTGGATAATTTCGGTAACAATACATATAGTTATAGTAATTCGTGTGATTATCTGAAAGAAATCTTTGATGCAAAGATCCAGTGGCTCCTCAGCAATACGTTATATGTACATTTCCTATTTTATTCGTTGTTTTCCTCATTTCCCGAACGGCAGTGTCGCATTTTATGACTGTACTGAAATACACCGCGACTTACCATTCATGGTCTTTCTTTCCATTCGTTTCTAATTTATATAACAGCTTAATCTGAGGAGGTTCCGTTAAATTAACTAACAATGACTCAAAATATACAAATTAACAAATTATATATTTTTAACTTACCGTATATCCAAGTTAGGAGTTTGGCAGATGTAACTGAAACATACAATCCGTACAGTGCTGTAAAGTGGAAGAGCAAATATACAAGTGTATATCGCCACACAATCTGACTCCATATTCCACGTTTTGCAGTTTGTTCTGTGGGTTTATGGGGTACACGTATGTCAGTGCTTTCCATGGCCTTTAATTACTGAAATAATTTGTGACAAAATTATTTCTGACACTGTCGAAATTCTGTTTGACGTCTTCGTAAACTGCTTCCCACTTTCTGACACTGTTCCATACATATATATACCCTTCACTGACTGAATTATAAAATCTAAAGTAGATGTGACTTATGAATATTTCGAACTTGACCTTTTCGCACGGTTTTTGTAAAAAGGTCGTTTAATTTAAACGGGAAATGGAATCTATTTTTAACGGTTAATTACACGAGGTGTATTTTGTGCATGTCTATGGGACCGTTTGGTTTCACACTGCATAAAACTCTTGTCTTCTATGTAGGCCGATGGCTGTTCTGTTTTCTCCACATCCCACCAAAAGTTATATACAACTATTATTTATTTTGCATTGCGTGCAGGGAACTAATATGTTATGATGACCTCGCTTTCGCCTTTTATAACATTTCTTCGAAGATCCTAAATGAATTTCTATTGATTTAGAAGCAGAGGGTACATTATGAAAATAACAGATTAAATGTATTTATGTATTGTGTCACTGCAAAATATAACTTGTACTGCATTGTTTCTCCTGTGTTTTTGTGGCAGTCGGATGCTGGCACGGTGTTCTATAGATTCGAAATTTTAAGGCTGTTGAACATTGTTTTAATTAAGTACTGTGAATTTATGTCAGTTCACGAAAAGTTTTGTAATTATTTCTGTTAGTCTGGGATATTGTGCTAATTGGCGAGGTTAAGAAAACTCAAATCTCGCCAAACATTAATTGCTTTTTATTTAAATCTGAGACGATGGATTTTTAGGACAAGACCCGGTAAATTGTAAAATCGTTGTGGATAACAAATGTTTAAAAGAAGTAAATAATTTTAAATATATCGATTATTAACTTTCGTGTGAAGATGAAATGGATATTCAATAAAACTAACAAAGTTTGCTCAAATACTGGGAATTATAAACAATACTTTTAAACCAAATGTGGCCCGTATATTTTCAAGGAAAAAAGTATACAATGCACTGGCACTCCTCATTCTCTTATATGGAATATAAATTTGGACCCTTAGAAAAAAGGATAAGAAACGATTGACATCAATCACGACAAAGTTTTTCAGAAGTACAGCCGGTTATTCCCTCCTTGACCACAAAAGAAATTAAGAAATTTTGGAAGAGTTTAAAGTAATACCAGTTGACGAGAAACGAAGAAGATACAAATCAAATTTACTACGATATATAACATAATGGAGAACAACAGGATGCCAAAAATAATGCTGAAGTGTAGACGTATTGGACAAAGGCGACTTGGAAGACATTTGAGGAGACTATTAGACGAGGCCGAGCCAGGTCTAACAAGAACTAACTCGTGACGGACGGCGACGATGATGATAAATGTGTTAACTACCGTAAAATTTAACAAGGTCACCAGCTTATGAAACATTTTATGTTCATAGGGGTATAGGCGCCGCTACTAAAGGTTTAAACAGCTACAATAGTTAACGACAGTTTTAATCAAGGGATCCTGTTTAACATATATATTATTTTGTAGTTTTTAAAACATATTTGAAGCATTCTTTCTTTCTTTCTTTCTTAGTACTGATCTTCTTGTGCCTACTTATTGTAGGTGTAGAGGTTATTGTTGCACTTCATCACACTCAATGATACACACAGACACAAACACACACACACACACACACACGGTGGGACTCATCTGGATGGGCGATCGGTCCGTCGCAGAGACCTCTACATGGCAACACACAACACTCACAAGAAATAAACGTCCATGCCCCGGCAGGTTTCGAACCCGCAGTTCCAACAAGTGTGTGACCACAGATACACGTCTTAGACCACGTGGTCACTGGGATTGGCTTTCGAGCATTCTGACACGAATATTCGGATTTAGATTCCTCAGTTCTGTGAATGTAACGTCCATAATTTAAATTTTATTAGGGTCCATGTTTCGATGTAACGAACCCGTAGTTACTTGTAAAATAGGAGAATTTTTGGACGTCAGTAATAAATAACAGCCACAAATCTATACATAATTAAATTGTGGCAGACATGTGCCATCCATAAATAGTCGGCGCTTCTTCTTTTTATAAGAGATTGTCCCAATGTCCATTAGATTTAAGTGAAATAAAAAAGAGACAGCCAATTTATGAAAAATTGTATGCAGCAGTATATTTAAAATATATTAGTTATATTCACTAGAGAAGGAAACAAAACCTCAAATTTAACGGTTAAGACAGGAGATGAACACAATTTTAAATGTGTAAAATTGAATATACGTTAGCAGAGGAAAAAACGTGTAAATAAATTTTTCAGTGTTACTGGCATTTGAATTTCATTTATCACAAGAATTAGCTGCTAAAGAAAAGTCTTGCGAAAGAAGTCAGGTAACCAAATTGTGTATCACAAAAATGGTTAGAAGCCCTTAAATACTTTTACCACTCACAGTGAAGGAAAAAGGAAAGCACATGTACACAGTGCTTCAATTTCACATATACAATGCAAACAAAAAGACATACAATTGAATGATAAAGTTAAATTTTCATTTAGCCCATTAATATGAAGCCACGACTTACACTCGAATATTTCCTACCATCTTGTTATGCAAGCAGTTACCTTTCGATACTCGAGACAGAGATCAGTCAGTCCAGAACCAACAGCCAAACCAGACGTAGGGCTATTGGGCACACTCACAAAATCTTGTAAGTAATACAGTACTATATAGCAACCCTTTAATTAATGTTTTGTTCCTATAAATTTTTCAGCTAAATCGGAATTTATTCTCCCCTCAGTTAACTTCACCGGTACAACACCACGCCAACTTTGTCGCAGGAGACAAGCGTCTTTTAACTCTTTGTGTAGTGAGTGTATCTCCGATACACTCACTTCCGTATTCAGTATAGGTGTAAGAAAAATAACCTTCTTAACAGAATCTTTTAAAAGAAAATTGCCCACATACTAATTGAACCAGTTTTGTGTCTGGCCTTCCCCCTTTCGCCCCTCTTATTCAGAACAGCACTGATATTTCGGACAGCATGTGACAGAAATAAATAAAAAAAACATATGGTTTATGGTCACTATGCGTTAGTTGTGCACCCTTATGTGTCCTGTTTTTTTAAACGTTTTTATTTTTTCAGAAGTTCAGTGGGGTTTTGTTCGCGTCGTATGTGGCACAAGATGATTAAAAATATGTCGCACATTCAAATTTCATTGAATTGGTCAACAGGTCTTTGCACGATGAGTATTATTGGCTTACATTACTACATTTTTTACGTGACAGTTCGAGGTCTCAGTATTTAAACATACGTAATTAAAAATCACAACGTAGTTCCTTTTCAGACCTCATTGTGGCTAAGTATGGGGCCGAAACATGCAGTCAGGGTAATCTGTATATATAATAAACTAAAGCTGCGTCTAATGAGATATTCCCATTTATACTGTAGGCTCGCACAAAGGAATGCAGTCCATCATAACAACTAAGTATGCCTACTGCAACACTCATACGACAGAGATCTAATTTGCGCAAGAAATTTAGAAGAACTTCTGGAACGGCGTAGGTTATATACGTTAAAGTGGCTTGTAATACGATCCGAACAGAAACTCAGTCAAAATAAAATACAAAATTTTGTGCGGGCCAATCAAATGGATTTTTATTATTATCGGTCATGTAATTAGGGTTTGCAATGTGCATTCGGAGACGGGCGTGAAATTATTACAGTGCAGGATTGGCAACTTGCCAATTTTGTTTGATGAAGCGGGGCTAAGAGGAGGTAACAGGAAACCGGGGTTGTGAGGCCAGTATTTGTAATGAGTAGCAAACCGCCGAAAAACACTAGTCATTAATACGCTGGCCGCTAGAACAGTTACAGAGATTATACATTGGTAGAAGTTAAATATTTTTTAACAAATAATTGTGGCTGCCCCATGCTGCCTCGCTCACAACAGATCATGGCTTCTTCCAATGAGAAGTCGAAACCCTGGCACCAACATCTGATAAGCAACTCTCTTACCTGTTCATCTGTTGCGTTTAAACAATTGCACAAAGTATTTGTTAAAACTTATTTATTTCTTATGACTCCAACATGTTTCGATACCTAGGTTTCGTCAGGGAATTATACGTGTGCTAAAGTTAAAGCCAGCTGAATGTAATCGATTATACATGTAGTAGGTGTTACATTCAATTGGCTTGTAACTTTAGAATACGAGTAGCTCCCTGATGATGATAGCTGGGTACCGAAACATGTTGGAGTTATAAGAAATAAATAAGTGTTAAAAATACTTTGTGAATTTGTAGGTTAAACGTAATAGAAGGTCTACGAAGTGCACGGTACACATTATATAAAGATCTCTTACCTGTATTTTCCTGCTTTTGGTTCTCCAATAATAATATCACAATTGTCCATGGGTACAACCCATAATAGTTCGACATGCAGTGTACAATGATATATCCAGTCTCCTGAACTAACGGCAAGGTAGCAACATGAGGGAAAACAACGCAACAACAAACAATCTGTTGTTGGAAAATTGGTTGCACTTTGTTGAAGTGGATCAGTATTTTATTTATGAGGGTTGGTGATGCAGTCGTTTTACGAAACGACTTCATGTTGTTTCAGTAACGCACCATTAATAACTATTTTCTTTGGCACAACAACCCCTATTGGGCCAGGGCCTCCTCATTCATGGGTTTTCTGGATCAAACACAACGACGCGCCACAATCGGTAGGACTCCTCTGGACGAGTGATCAGCTCGTCGCAGAGGCTTCTACCTGACAACACGCAACACTCACAACAAACAGACATCTATATCCCCACCCCCAGTGGGATTCGAACAGCGACGAAGGAGCCATTCCTGTGGTATACGTCCCGGGTTCATCCTTTGTATCCGAGCTATAGTTATGCAGGTCCATTCCCAAATCTCCTGTCTGTGAGTCAATGTAGTATGGTGTCCTGACTCCCACCTTGTGTATAGTTTTCCGTGTCCATCAGTCGAGTTGTATGCAACCTCACATTCAGGGGTATAATGTCATGAATCACCATATATCTTGCTGGCCTAGCTTCAACAGGCAATATTACTTTGTGAAGATTACCCCACAAAAATGACCGGTCAAGAGCTGGCTGAAGCTGCATGTTGCGCACCTCCCGTCATTTCGTATACGCAGTAGACATATTTCGCACGCTGTCTTACACCCTTTGCTTAAAAGCCAGCCTTGTTTCGGCCTGCCTCTGGGATTCCATACACGCCCATTCGTGAAAATAAATACGGAGGTATTCCAAGGTCCGAGGGATCAATCGTATGTGCGGGGGGTTAGTTATGGGAGATAGCAATGCCGATACATTGAGCCACTCAGTAGTCAGCGACCCATCCCTTTAACCCTAGTCCAAAATCTGGTAAGAAAGAGGGCACTGCATTTGGCTGCAACATCGATCAAGTCCGTACCTCCGTCCTCCGTCTGGCGTTATAAGGTTGAAAGAGGCACACTGAATATCGCACCACGCCATATATATCAGGATACAGCCTTTAAGATTTGTCGCCCTTGCTCCTTCGAGGACGGGAAAATCTGAGCTGTGTGCCATATCTTGGAGAGTACAAGGTATGCACGTACTGGATTGGTTGTTTTAGATATTGGTCCATACAGTACGCGTCGCTCGCCAGGGCTTTAGCTTTCCCTGTGGTCTTCGACCAAGTGACGTTCCCGGAACGGGCCACTGTACTGGCGAATCAACCAGAGTATGGTTATTTCCTGATAGTGTGGGATGTCCA
>Ga0136643_10004938_pt1 | contig 18641 bp, 17 predicted proteins | sample TergutLab28metaG_FD_96883 | JGI IMG/M metagenome (GOLD analysis project Ga0136643, IMG submission 96883) | Labiotermes labralis P1 segment gut microbial communities from Petit-Saut dam, French Guiana - Lab288 P1 (version 3) (version 3) | ecosystem: Host-associated > Arthropoda: Insects >...
TGATATGTACCGCCAAGAAGGGCGGCCGCCAAAGGCGGCTTTTGCGTAGCAAAAGTACTGAGACGTATAGCGGAAAAAAGACAAGTTTTTGTTACTGTTTTGAGGGGATACGAGTATAATTTCAGTAAGAGTTGTTCGGCGTTTTGTCAAACATTATAAGCCTCACACCGATAAATCGGCATCCCAACAGAAGCAAATTTCTCTTCATATTCTGTGACAACATTACCCTCAAAGCCGTTGTTATGCAGGTCAAGTGTTATATTTTTAAGCCGCCAACCATTGTCTGAAAAGCTGTTCAGAGAGAATTCGTAAAGTTCTTTGTTATCTGTTTTAAAATGAATCCCGCTTCCGTTTTTAAGCAGTTTTTTGTATACATTTAGAAAGTTTGAATGGGTAAGTCTTCGTTTATGCCATTTCTTACGCCTCGGCCAAGGGTCACAAAAATTTATGTATAGCCTGTCCAGTTCGCCTTCGTTAAAATAATCGGAAATGTCTGAAACATCGCCGATTATAAAACCTAAAGAACAAGGAACTCCTGTGGACGCCCTTGCCCCCATTACGATAACATGTTCTTCCCTTTCAAACGCCAGATAGTTTATATTCGGGTTCATTGATGCAGTCTGGACAATAAAACGCCCTTTTCCGCAGCCTATTTCAATATGTATTGGATTGCAATTTCCAAAATATTCTGACCATTTTCCTTTATGATCTGCAGCATTTTTTATAATTCGCTCGTTTGTTTCAATCTCATGCTCAGTCCATGCTTTCTTTCGTGCCCGCATAAATTTATCCTCCGTAGTTGCTGCATAAATCATTAATTAGCATATCGCCTATCTAATAATAGTCATAGCCATTAACCAATATCCGAACTCCCCGTTTCTAACAGGTACATCTTTTGCTGTTTTGAACTGATTAAACCCTAGCCTGTGCGCTGTTGTTCTAAATTCATGATTGTAAATATCTGGCGTTCCGAGGTAGTATTCTTCCTTTTCGCTTTCACAAACCTTACCTAACAGCAGATGACCATATCGTTTCAAACAAGCAAGAACAAATGTGTTACTCATTATTTTCTGAAAGTCATCCCCTAAAAGAGCCAGTTCTTTTTTACCTATTTCAATCCAATCTACTTCTTTGTTTTGTCTTACAAATGGCTTTGTATAGTCAGCATAAGATGCTGCAAACAAGTCCGATACGTTTGTAATCTCGCCCGAATCCGGCTCATTTGCATCATCACCGTCAGTATTTTCTTCGCTTTCATCCAGATGCCATTCGTCAAATACATCGACAACTGCCCCTAACGAAACCGCCTCGACTTCTTGCTCATCTTCCTCCGCATTGGTCTCTGAAATTTCCTCCTCTTGAATCCAAGAAACTTCATATTCAGGACATTCATCCTCTTCATTCTCCGCCACCGGGTTAGATGTTTCACACGAATCGGTCTGTTGAATGTCGTAAACCTCAGCGTCGAACACTTGAACATCTTCTGAAAGAATTTGTGCAGGCAATTCATCTTGATTCGATTGCTCTTCTTTAACGGAGAGCGAATAAATGTCTTCAACAGCCTCTTGCTGCTCAATATTCTCCGGTTCATTCGCCGTTGAAACAACATCGGCAACTGATTGAAAGGCATATCTTTCTTCTTCGTTAGCTTCCGGAACTTTTAGAGTTTCATGCGGTGAACTATCTTCAAGAACTTCATCTGAAGGATCTGAAGGAACAGAGCAGCCAAAAATATTTTCTTCAACCTCTTCAGTCGCAACTAATACAGCTTCAGCTATTTCAATTTCTTCAACTGATGATGGCATAGCTTCACCCGCCGGGGCTTTTTCAACATCCTCAGGGATAATTTCATCCAACGGTTCAAATTCTGTTGGTTCTATGCTCAAAGATTGAATGTCTTTTTTCTCAACCAAGGTATGATTTATAAAGTTATTTTTCCACCTAATTGTATCGCCTTTGTAGCCGGAAAGCGGCACGACAGCTTCTTCATCACTGTGTACCATGATCGCAACAACGTCTATTTCATCAATAGATATGTCGCTGTCAAATATATTACTCGAAGAAGTTAAAGCTCTCATCTCATATCGCCCAAGGGAATCGGGGCATATGTTACCGGAAAATACGCCTACGGACATATCATCGCCGCTTTTAATTAAAAATGCTTTATATAAATTTTCAGGTCTTAAATCCTGAACGGATATAAGCAGCTTAACCTCACCGTTTGAAACCTCAATAATTACACGACCCGAAGGGTCTTTTCCTTTAAAGCCATAACCTAATCTGTCTTGCTTTAAAATAATGAACTGTTTTGAATATTTCATGAATATAATTCCCCCCGGATTCTATAATCCTATGGATTCTCCATGGAAAATTATATTCATACAGACACTTAAATATGCCTGTTTATTAATTGGAGATGGTGCATATCCTCATTCCTCAATTAAGTTAGCCAATCTAGCAAATTCTTCAAGACCAAGGCTTTCGCCGCGAACTTTCGGCGGTAAATCACAACTTACCAAAATCTCTTCAATATCAGCCTTCGATAGACTGCCAAAAACCGCAGACATTGATTCGCTGCTTTCAAGACAGTTAACAAGAGTTTTGCGCCGCTTTGAAAACGCTGCACGAATTATTTGAAACATTAGTTCCGAATCTTTAACATCAACAGGCGGACTGCTTAAAACATCAAGCTTAATAACCGCCGAATCAACACCCGGTCTTGGATAAAAGCAGTTCGTAGGCACATTTGCCACAAGGCTAGTCTCACTGTAAAACTGCACCGCTAAAGAAAGCGATCCATAATCCTTTGTTCCGGGTTTTGCCGCCATGCGAAGTGCAACCTCTTTTTGAACCATAACAACTATGCTGTTTATGCATTCGCCAAGCTCTAAAAGACTCATTACGATTGGGGTCGTAATGTAATAAGGAAGATTCGCTATAACTTTAGCACTTTTTTTGTTATATTTTGAGATAATTTCCCTGACATCCGTTTTTAATATATCAGCGTTTATTATTTCAACATTATCATAGCCGGACAATGTTTCCGAAAGGACAGGAATTAGTGCCTTGTCAATTTCAACAGCGGCAACTATTTCAGCACGCTCTGCAAGTTCCTGCGTCAAAGCCCCAATTCCGGGACCAATCTCAATAACAAGTTCATCATTTTTGATATCAGCCGCACGGATTATTTTGCCTAAAACATGTTGGTCAACAAGAAAATTTTGTCCGTATCCTTTTTTGATGCGAAAGTCAAAGCGATTGACAACGCCTGCTGTATAATTTCGGCTTGCTATTCTATCAATAACCATTTTGTCCATTTAATCCTCAACTGTGAAGCCAAAAAAATCATCGATTTCTATCTTTTCAACAATAATATATGAACCTGTAGGAAAATCAAAATTGTCAGAGCTATACGCCGCACCATCAACAGTAATAACAAACCTGTTAACCATAAAGAAATTCCCAACAGTATTTGCAAGCATTTGAAGTTTAATTTCCTCATCGTCAGAGCTCAAGTTTAGTTCGCCTATAAAATCACTTGAGACATCAAAAGTAAGTATAGAGTTAGGGCTGTCAATCATTATGCCGTTTATCCTTGTGTTAGGCGTCAAAAACGGACCAAAATTTTCTCCTTCAGTTTTCAACACATCCGCTAAAATGCCTAAAACATCATCATTTGTAGCAAATGAAAGCCTGACAAACTCAGAATTTAGCTCAAGCGTATTTTCATCAAGCCAATACATAGAAATAAACAGCTCACATCTAGTATCTTCGACTATATCAAACAGTGAATAACCATTTTCCTCTCCGTCCCAAACAACTGCTTGACGAACCAACCCTACACCTCTTGCAAAATAAGAGATCGTTTTATCGCCATTAGGATGTGTCGTAACGACCCGCATCGCCGTAAATGTTCCATGCGGTGTTTCAACTTCTGTATCCATTGAAACAATTTCCGTTGTGTCAGATCCCGTCATTGACCAACTGTTTCCAACCACAAGAGGCTCTTGAAGTATTATAAAATCAAGGTTAGCAGGCTCATCCATAACATTTATAAAATCATAAACGATATGATTTGCAAAAGTAAGCCTAAGTTCGCCATTTTCATATTTGAACACTTCGGTTGTCGTAATCGCCCCTTGATTTACAATACGCTGCATCATATTTCCTTCTATAAACCCGGCGAAGGTAAGCTGATTAAACCGTTCATCGTTGTCACCTTGATAAACAAACATTGTATCTGCGGCAAATGGGAAAAACTCCATAATCTCACCAGTTGATTCAATTTGGTTAGGCTGATCAGGATTTTGAATATCGCCGTTTGAACCACAGGCCGATAGTAAGGCAGCACTAAAGGCGAGGATTAAAAAAATAGATAGAATTTTAAATAATTTTTTCTTCATTAGCGTGATCTCTCCTGCTTTTTATAATATTTTTCTATAACATTTATAATTTTTGAAACACCGTCCGACACGACACTTTGTTCCATTTTTAAAATATAATTCTTCCTGTTTGCAACTAAATCTATAATTTGGAGGTTGAGTTCATCCGGAGTCATTTCATCTTCATATAGTATTTTGCTGTATCCATTTTCCACAAAAAATCTTGCATTAAGAATTTGATCTCCCCTGCTTGCGCTGCTGCCAAGCGGTATTAAAAGGCTTGGTTTTCTAAGCTCTAAAAATTCATTTACTGCGTTAGCACCTGCTCTCGAAACTACGACATCCGCTGCGGCAAATAGATGAGCAAGCTCATCGGTTACATAATCAAATTGTGCGTATCCAATTTTGCCAAATAGTTTTTCATCAACATTTCCTTTGCCGCATATATGAATAATATTACCACAACAGAGAATTTTATCAAGTGAACTTCTGATTGAACGGTTTATTTTTATAGAGCCGCTTGAACCGCCTATAACAAGAATTACAGGCTTTTCATTTTCAAACCCGCATAGCTTAAGCCCTCTTTGCTTGTCACCATTTTTGATATTTTGGCGTATTGGCGTACCGGTTATAAACACTTTATTTTTTGGGAATTTATCAGCAGTTTGCGGGAACGACACACAAACCGCATTTGAAAAAGGAACTGAAAGCTTATTAGCAAGACCCGGCGAAATATCGGACTCATGAACAACAACAGGCACTTTTGCAAGCCTGGCAGCTAAAACAACAGGCACTGCGACAAACCCACCCTTTGAAAACACAATATTAGGCTTTTCTTTCCTGATTACACTTAACGCATCACCTATACCCTTTACAATTCTAAACGGATCGGTGAAGTTTTTAACATCAAAATATCGCCTAAGCTTCCCCGTTGATATCCCGTAATAGCGCATCTTATAGTTCTTTAAAAGCGACTCTTCCATGCTATTTTTTCCACCGATATATGCAATATCATACCCCTTTTGCCTAAGAGCATCAAAAAGAGCGATATTCGGCGTAACATGCCCAGCAGTTCCCCCACCGGTAAGGATTATTTTTTTCAATCTTATCACCTCAAAGATTGTCAAATATATTACAAACTTTCCATATAGCCTTGGATTAAATCTCTCACAACTTCGCCTGCTGCAATAAACCCAACAACAGGCGGGGAAAACGAAATGCTTCCAACCATGCGCTTTTTACCCGGTTCATGTAAATGTTCCGGAATTTTAAGCGGCGGTTCTTTAGAGTATACAACTTTAAGATCCGAAATATTACGTGCCTTAAGCTCTTTTCTGATAATTTTTGCAAGAGGACATACAGTTGTTTCATTTATATCAGCAACGGTAAATTCGCTCGGGTTAAGCTTATTACCCGCACCCATTGCACTAATTATTGGCACACCGGCCTTTTTTGCTCTTTCAATAATCAAAAGCTTAGAAGTCATAACGTCTATTGCATCTAATATATAGTCAAATTCCGTTAAGTCAATGTCCGAGTTTGCATCGTAATAATGATTAAGCGCAGTTACTTTTGCATCCGGGTTTATTGATGCTAAGCGTTCTTTCATAACGTCAACTTTAGGCACACCAATCGTATCATGTGTTGCTATTAGCTGCCGATTTATGTTTGTGATGTTTACAACATCATTATCAATAACCGTAAGCGTCCCTACTCCGGCTCGGACGAGTGCTTCGGCAGCATATGAACCAACACCGCCTGACCCAAATACTGCGACATGTGACTTAAACAACTTTTCCAAGCTGTCTTGCCCAATAAGAAGTTCTGTTCTATAAAATTGTTCATTCACGCTATTAACACATCCTACAAAAAAACCCCGAGATAATCCGGGGTTTGATCTTGCGATAAATACTATCTCTTCGAGAACTGAGGAGCTCTTCTCGCACCTTTGAGTCCATATTTTTTTCTTTCTTTCATACGTGGGTCTCTTGTTAAAAACCCTGCTTTTTTAAGTGCCGGGCGCATATCTGCGTCCACATCTAAAAGCGCACGAGAAATTCCATGTCTTATTGCACCTGCTTGACCTGTATACCCGCCGCCAAAAACATTAACTTTAACGTCAAACTTTGCGGTTGTTCCTGTAAGTTCAAGAGGTTGTCTTATAATAAGTTTTAAAGTCTCAAGACCAAAATAGTCGTCAATATCTCTTTTATTAATCGTAACTTTGCCTGTGCCGGGAACAAGATAAACCCTAGCAACCGAGCTTTTTCTACGACCTGTGCCGTAATATCTTACATCTGCCACTATAATGTCCTCCTTCTATTTAATAAGTAATAGTTAATTCTTCCGGTTGCTGCGCCTGATGAACATGTTCTGTTCCTGCATAAACAAAAAGCTTTTTCATGACTTTGCGCCCAAGATTGTTTTTAGGGATCATACCGTTAACAGCGTGTGTTATAACATCTTCCGGCTTTTTCGCCATCATCTCACGGAGAGTTTTCTCTTTAAGACCTGAAACGTATCCTGAATGTTTTCTATATAACTTTTGATCCATTTTTTTGCCGGTAACTTTGATTTTATCGGCATTTATAACAATAACATAATCTCCGGTATCAACAAAAGGAGTAAAAATAGGCTTAGTTTTTCCTCTTAAAATTTTAGCAATTTCAGAAGAAAGGCGACCTAAAGTATGACCTGTTGCATCAACAACATACCATTTTCTTTCAATATCCGCCGCTTTGGCGATATATGTGGTTCTCATGCGGTAAACCTCCAAGTGTTCAATTTTTCACGTAGTTTTAAAACCTATATCTCAAAACCCGGGGCTAATGGGTTTTTAGTGGTCGTAAAAACATGCTGAACTTTTTCAGCAACCGTTATTATAACAAAGGGAGATAGTGTTGTCAATGATGAATTTGGAGATTTTTGAGTGAAATATCCCAAAAATTAACTCCTTAGCAATTGTAATATGTTAAATTTGTCTGTAGTAAAATTAAAAGTTGCACAGCAACATTATTGAGTGGAATAAAAAATTAAAACCGATTGTAACAAAAATTATGATTATTTGACTATAAATTACTTTTAGTAAATCAGACTGACATGCACACCTATAGATTATGCTTGTACAAATAGTGATGAAACGATATAATATAATAAATTAAATGGAGCATACTATATATTTATACGGAGGTAAAAAATGATTAAAACACTGGTAGCCAGCACTAAAGAGCTTGATGACATTGATTTGGCTGTTGAAGAAATAACATCTCAATTGCAATTGGATACTGGGCTTTTGCGCAGTTCAATTGCAATTGTTTCATGCCATTTTGAATTTGTAATGGCTGGAATTGTTAAGGCTGTATATGACGCCTTACCTTGCGATATGATTGGAACGGTAGCTGTGCCGCTCGCATCCGGGCAAGAAGCGGATATGGTTATGCTTAGCGTCATGCTGATAACTAGCAATGATGCTGAATTTGTAGCTTCACTTACGCCTTCGGTGTTGGATGAGCCAAATAAAATTATTGCCGAAACGTATAAGACGACTGCGGCGAAAAGACCGGATAGCCCATCTCTTGTTTTAGCATGCGCACCATTTATCGCACAAAATTCCGGCGATGATTATATCCGGACTATATCAGAAGCATCGGGCAATATACCTTGCTTCGGAACGTTAGCAACAGATGGTACAGTTGGTTTTGCAAATGCCCATATGATTTATAACGGTGAACAGTACCAAGATAGATTTGCGATGGTTTTAGCATATGGATTGCAGCCAAAATTCTATTTTGCCAATATTTCACCAGATAAAGCATTAGGCAATACTGCTACCGTAACAAAAAGCACAGGGCACATAATCCAGGAAATAAACGGTCGCTCTGTTGATGAATATTTTGCGGGATTAGGGTTGACCAAAGCCAGCGAAACTGAATTTGGAATGTCTATGCTGCCCTTCTTGATTGATTATAATGATGGTACACCAAAGGTTGCAAGAATATTTGTGACACTTACACCAGAACGGTATGCCCTATGTGCCGGTGAAATTCCCGCAGGAAGCACATTACAAATAGCTTCGAACGAAAAAGATGACATATTGAATACGACGGGAATTGCAGTGAATGAACTGATGAACGATATTGAGAACGCATCCTGCCTGCTGATATATTCATGCGTTAGCCGTTATATGGCACTTGGTGCGGATATATTAAAAGAAATAGAAGTAGTGACGGGTAAAATTTCAAATAAAGTTCCTTACCTAATAGCTTATTCCGGTGGAGAAATATGCCCGACACAAGTAGTCGGAGATACAGCGACAAACCGCTTCCATAACAACTCTTTTGTTGCCTGCCTGTTCTAGGCGCAAATTAAGGGGGAACTCTTTATGGAATCTGCAAATACGTCAATTACAGATGACAATGCTGCGCTTCGCAAAGAAATAAATAAGCTGTCCCGAGAACTAAGGTTAATTAAAGGGCAGTTGGATAGGGCAATAAAATCGGCTGAAGCAAACGAGGCTATTGGCATATCGCTTAGGATGGTAAATAGCATGCAAAGGGCGTACACTGAACTATTGCTTGAGAGCTGCCCTAATGTTATTGCATTGTTGGATCAAAATGGCAAGTTTGTCTTGTCTACAAAGTCTCTGTTAAATTTGATGGGTGTGCCAAATTTTGATTTCATTAGAAATCTTAGATACGATGATACATTTGCGAAATATTTTTCTAAAGAATGTATGCAAGTGCTTAAGAATGCAGTTGAAAAGGTAGCGATGTCAGACGATTCCGCTCTTTTTGATATGTGGATAGACTTTTCTGAAAAAGGAGAAAATTTACGGTATTATTCCGTTGAATTACGACGTATTGGTGTTGACAATAGCATAATAATGGTAATGATTGATCTTACTGATTTCATGCAAGAAAAGCAGCGTGCTGAAATGGCAAGCAATGCTAAATCAGACTTTTTGGCGGCCGTAAGCCACGAATTGCGAACCCCCATGAACGCTATCATAGGAATGAGCGGAGCATTAAAGCGTTCGGGGATTTCGCCTGACCACGCTAAGTATGTAACAGATATTCAAAATGCGTCAGCTTCACTGATGTCAATTATAGACGACATTTTGGACTTTTCCAAAATCGAAGCCGATAAAATGGATGTTGTAGACGATGATTATGACCTAAGCGACACGCTTGATAATTTGCATTCAATGTTTATGACGGTATTTGCCCAAAAAGAGCTGAAATTGGAATTTGATATCAGCCCGGATATGCCTAAATTTATATATGGAGACGAAAAGCGGCTTAGGCAAATTATTACAAACCTTCTATCCAATGCCTATAAGTATACTCAAACCGGCGGCATTATTTTCTCTGCATGGCATGAAGAACACGAATCATGCTTACGTTTTGACATAAAAGATACAGGTATCGGAATACGCAAGGAAGACCTCGAAAAATTATTCAAGCCATTCGAACAGCTAGATGTACGCAAAAACCGCAATATTGTTGGCACGGGCTTGGGGCTGGCTATATGCTACAACCTCTGCCTTATTATGGGTGGTGAAATTTGGGTGGATAGTGTTTATGGAGAAGGTACTACTTTTTCTGTAAAATTGCCATACAAAAAGGCCAATGGGGTAATCGTCAAGAAAAATGTTGAAGCCATAGAATTTTCTGCGTCCAACGCAAAAATATTGGTAGTAGACGACATTGACATAAATTTATCAGTTGCGGAAGCATTACTGGAAACTTTTGAAATAATTCCCGATTTAGCAAAAAGTGGAATGGAAGCAATAAGACTTGCTAAAGAAAAAAAATATGACATTATTTTTATGGATCACATGATGCCTGAAATGGATGGCGTAGAAACAACTGCGAATATAAGAAGCCTTTGTGATTGGAATAGTCAAGTACCAATTATTGCACTCACAGCTAATGTTATTAAAGGAATGGACGAGCTGTTCTTAAGCAGCAAAATGAACGATATTTTGCCAAAACCGATAGATTTGAATGCTTTGAATCTTTGTTTGCGAAAATGGCTGCCTGAAGAAACGGTAAATTTATAATAGACCTGTCCGCTAACCTGCTTTCGCCAGATTTTCGAGCGTTTTTTTGTCGGTCGAGAAAGTGGGTTTCATGCGAACCCAAAGGTCCGTGCGGGAACTCACTGACGAAGATCCGGCGAAAAATAAGCCGGAAAGATGGCGGAATGAAGTTAGCGGACAGGTCTAATAAACTATAAAAAACGACGTGACATTATGCCACGTCGTTTATATATTTAAAGCAGCCTTCTGCTTTTGATCAGATCATTTTCTTATATATATGTCCTAGACTATTCAATAATAGAAACAACTGAACCTGCACCAACAGTTCTGCCACCTTCACGAATAGCAAAGCGGAGTCCTTGCTCCATAGCGATTGGAGTGATAAGGTCGATCGTCATTTCAATGTTGTCACCAGGCATACACATTTCTGTGCCTGCAGGAAGTGTGATAACACCTGTAACGTCAGTAGTTCTGAAGTAGAACTGAGGGCGATAGTTGTTGAAGAAAGGCTTGTGACGACCACCCTCTTCTTTTGAAAGAACATAAACTTGCGCCGTGAATTTTGTATGCGGCGTGATTGAACCTGGCTTTGCAAGAACTTGACCACGTTCGATATCTGTTCTTTGAACACCGCGGAGAAGGATACCTACGTTATCGCCTGCTTCGCCCGAATCAAGAAGTTTACGGAACATTTCAACGCCTGTAACAACAATTTTACGTTTTTCGTCGGTAAATCCAACGAGTTCAACTTCTTCTTGAACTTTGATGATACCTCTTTCAACACGACCTGTGGCAACAGTACCGCGGCCTGTGATAGTGAAAACGTCTTCAACAGGCATAAGGAAAGGTTTGTCAGTTTCACGAACAGGATCAGGGATATAGCTGTCAACAGCTTCCATAAGTTCAACAACTTTATCGCCCCAAGCACCTTCAGGATCGTTAAGGGCGTTAAAAGCTGAACCACGGATAATCGGAGTGTCATCTCCCGGGAAGTCATATTGGTCAAGAAGTTCACGGATTTCCATTTCAACGAGATCAAGAAGTTCTTCATCTTCAACAGCATCGCATTTGTTCATGAAAACAACGATATAAGGAACGTTAACTTGTTTTGCAAGAAGGATATGCTCTCTTGTTTGAGCCATAGGTCCGTCAGTAGCAGCAACAACCAAGATTGCGCCGTCCATTTGAGCAGCACCGGTGATCATATTTTTAACGTAGTCAGCATGTCCCGGGCAGTCAACGTGAGCATAGTGTCTGTTTGGTGTTTCATATTCAACGTGAGTCGTTGAAATAGTAATACCACGTTCTTTTTCTTCCGGAGCTTTGTCGATCTTGTCAAAGTCAACAGCTTCTGAAAGACCGTATCTTTTCTGCATTGTATAAGTAATAGCAGCGGTCAAAGTAGTTTTACCGTGGTCAACGTGACCGATTGTTCCAATATTAACGTGAGTTTTGCCTCTTTGGAATTTAGCCTTAGCCATTTCTCATTTCCTCCTTAATTGTAAGGGAACTTTTTCCCTTTTGAAATTTAGTAATTTCTTCTATTATAAGTTTAATTTTTAATATTTGCAAGAGCTGTTTCTTTCAAATTGCTAACATATTTTGCGAAAATTATATATCGCCTTTACCGGAAACAACTTTTTCTTGAACACTCTTAGGCACTGGCTCATAATGATGCACTTCCATATTATAAACGCCTCGTCCTTGAGTTTTAGAACGCAAGTCAGTCGCATATCCAAACATTTCCGCAAGCGGAACGTATGAATGGATAATTTGTGCATTCCCTATCATTTCAGTACCTTCAATACGTCCACGCCTTGAAGTTACATCACCTATTACATCACCCATGTATTCCTCAGGCACTGTAACGTCAACCTTCATAATAGGCTCAAGCAGTATCGCATCAGCTTTGCGCATCGCTTCTTTAAATGCCATAGAACCGGCAATTTCAAACGCCATTTCAGATGAGTCAACTTCATGATATGAACCATCGTAAAGTGTTGCTTTAACGCCAAGAACAGGATATCCGCCGATTATACCGGACTGCATTGCACCTTTGATTCCTTTTTCAACTGCGGGAATGTATTCTTTTGGAATTGTTCCGCCAACGATTGAATTAACAAACTCGAAAGTTTTATCAGAATCATTATGATCAAGTGGTTCAAACTTAAGTTTACAATGTCCGTATTGCCCGCGTCCGCCCGATTGTTTAGCGTATTTGCCTTCAACATCAACGGCTTTTCTGATTGCTTCCCTATAGGCAACTTGTGGTCTGCCAACATTTGCTTCGACTTTGAATTCTCTGAAAAGTCTGTCAACGATAATTTCAAGGTGAAGCTCGCCCATACCTGCGATGATTGTTTGACCTGTTTCAGTATTCGTATGTGTTCTGAAAGTCGGGTCTTCATCTGAAAGCTTAGAAAGCGCATTACCCATCTTATCTCTGCCTGCTTTTGTTTTTGGTTCGATTGCAACTGATATAACAGGCTCAGGGAAGTTCATAGATTCAAGGATTATTTCGTTATCTTCATCACATAGAGTATCGCCAGTGGTTGTAAGCTTTAACCCAACGGCAGCGGCAATATCACCGGCATAAACTTTCTCAATTTCTTGACGATGGTTTGCGTGCATTTGAAGTATACGACCGATACGTTCACGCTTGCCTTTTACAGCGTTGTAAACATATGATCCGGATTCCAAAACACCTGAATATACCCTAAAAAACGCAAGCTTACCGACAAATGGGTCATTCATTATTTTGAACGCCAAAGCAGAAAATGGCTCTTCATCGCTTGATCTGCGTTCAATAACTTCTTCTGAATCCGGCAATACACCTTTGATGTTTGGAACATCAATCGGTGCAGGCAAATAGTTAATAACCGCATCAAGAAGTTTTTGAACACCTTTATTTCTGTAAGCTGTGCCGCAGAAAGTCGGTATAATTTCAGTTGAAATACAGGCTTTTCTTATAGCATCCATAAGCTCATCATTTGTTGGCTCTTCGCCGCCTAAGTATTTTTCAAGGAGATCTTCATCAGTTTCTGCAACAGATTCAATCATTTTAGAACGCTCTTCATCTGCCGCATCTAGATAATCAGCAGGGATATCTTGAACAACGATCTCCGTGCCGTCTGCTCCTTCAAAATAATAAGCTTTCATTTCAATAAGGTCGATAATTCCCTTGAAGTCGTCTTCTGCTCCAATTGGGATTTGTAATGGCACAGGGTTTGCGCCTAGACGCTCTTTGATTTTTTCCACAACGGACTTAAAATCTGCCCCCGACCTATCCATTTTATTTACGAACGCAAGGCGAGGAACACCGTACTTATCCGCTTGCCGCCAAACGGTTTCGGATTGCGGCTCAACTCCACCTTTTGCGCAAAAGACACAGATTGCTCCGTCTAAAACTCTAAGAGAACGTTCAACCTCTACAGTGAAGTCAACATGTCCTGGTGTGTCGATAATATTTACAAGATTATCGTTCCATGTAGTTGTTGTGGCAGCCGAAGTAATGGTAATGCCTCTTTCCTGCTCTTGTTCCATCCAGTCCATTGTAGCTGTACCTTCATGGGTATTACCCATTTTATAGTTGCGGCCTGTGTAGTACAAAATACGTTCCGTAAGAGTTGTTTTACCTGCATCTATATGTGCCATTATCCCAATATTTCTGGTGCGCTCAAGTGGGAAGGCTCGTTTTGACAATTTTATTCCTCCGTTCCAGATGTCAGATTTCAGGCGTCAGATGCTAGAAAAAGATGTAAAAACCGGGCTGAAATCTGATTTCTTGCTGTTGTTGCAAGTTTTAATAATATATTTTTACCACTTATAGTGAGAGAAAGCTCTGTTGGCTTCTGCCATTTTGTGGGTTTCTTCTTTTTTCTTGATTGCTCCGCCTGTGTTGTTCAGCGCATCAAGAATTTCGTTAGCTAAACGGTCTTGCATACGCTTTTCGCCTCTTCTTCTTGAATAAGACACAAGCCAACGAAGACCAAGCGCTTGGCGTCTTTCAGGGCGAATTTCCATTGGAACCTGGTAAGTTGCACCGCCTACACGGCGTGCTTTAACCTCCAAAAGCGGCATAATGTTGTTAAGAGCTTCTTCAAAAGATTCTAAAGCATCTTTACCTCTTTTTTCGGCTACTTGTTCAAACGCTCCATAAACAATGCTTTGTGAAACGCCTTTTTTACCATCATACATGATTGTATTAATCAGCTTTGAAACAAGCTTGCTGTTATAAAGCGGATCAGGCAAAATTTCTCTTTTAGAAACATGACCTTTACGTGGCACGATTCTTCCCTCCTTAATCAATATTTCCCAATTTGGGAATAATTATATCAACGGTACTCGTTAGTTAAACGATTCAAGCCTTTAAGGTACTATTTTATCTATTCGAATTCGATTATCGGCAGATAATATTGTACAGTATGAACCCGGAGAAACCGGGCAACACATTCGTGTCGTTTTCGCGAGGTATCGGAAAGAGTACAGTATGCCAGTGGCACACGCTTCGCATCCGACGATATAGCCTTTTTTGCGCAGGCAAAAATGCTAAATGAGCGAAAATTCTGAAGGCATTAAAAATTGATATTTAAACATTTTAGCGTTTTATTTGTGTGCTGTTAATGCACTTTACGCTTTTTTCTTAGGACGCTTTGCACCGTACTTAGAACGAGCTTGCATTCTGTTTGCAACGCCTGCTGTATCAAGCACACCACGGATAATATGATATCTCACGCCCGGAATATCCTTGACTCTTCCGCCTCTTATAAGAACAACGCTGTGTTCTTGTAAGTTGTGACCTTCACCTGGGATATAGCTTGTAACTTCCATACCGTTTGAAAGGCGAACACGGGCAATTTTTCTAAGAGCCGAGTTTGGCTTTTTAGGGGTAGCCGTTTTAACTGATGTACAAACGCCGCGCTTTTGGGGGCTTGATTTATCAGTCATTTTGCGCTTTAACGTATTAAGGTTCTTTTGAAGCGCAGGAGAAGTTGACTTAACAGCCGTAGACTTACGTCCTTTTCTTACCAGTTGGTTGAATGTTGGCATTCTATTTGCACCTCCTTACAATATTAATCTGCCTGTAGCATTCTGTTTGTTTATGCTGCCTGCACAGTCTTAGACCGGGATTTTTGCACATAAAAACCCACGTTAGCAACATAACTTGATGATTTTATCATTAACTCTTTGGAAAGTCAAGGATAAATTTTATTTTTTGGTGTATACATGTCTTTGCAAAGAATCTAGTGTTTTCGACCATAGCAACAAGGGGCTTCGATGCAAAGCCCCTCGTTGCTTGACAATATGTTCGAAAGCTATGTATCCCGCTTTAAAGATTTAAAAAAGTCAAATATCTTTTTGAGTATTGCGCATAAGGCTATAATGACACCTGCATAATGGAAATTATTCACAAAACCCTGGAACATCATAAATGGCATGCCCGGTCTAAATAATTCGCCCGAAGCCACAAGAAATCTTGGCAGCGGAACAATGGAATATATTCCTATATGCCTCAATGGAAAATATAGTATAAAGAATATGACAGATGTAATCCATATCCTTTTTTTGTTAGTTACCTTAAAAATCGTTGTAAGTATATAGTAGTATAAAAATGTTCCAAAAATCGCACCACCAAAGAAAAATAGAGAAGAGACGGTGTGATTAAATCGCACCACCATCCAAAGTCCATTTAGTATATGTGCAAGATGAATCCAAAGTGAATACACGGGAATATAAAGTTCATGACCTTCCCAAAGTATCATTGTGTATTGTCGCTCCAACATAATTAAACAAGTCTATAGCGTAGCCTAGCTATTCCAAAATTATGGCGGGTAGTTTGAGTCCCTATTGTATGAAAAGCAACAACCTCAATATCAGCAAAAGCCTCTACCGCTCTGTTGTTTTCTATGCGCCTATTGCCAATACTTATAATGCCGGGATTAATAGACCATCCGGTACCTATAAAAAGATTGCTGATAGTAACAGACGGTCTGTTCTCATGAGGTGAAACTGTGCCATTAGAATGCCTAATGATAGCGGTTCTCGTAGTTGTTGACATATAAACCCTCTGATTAGAGTTTAAGTGACTCGTCATTAGGTGAGAGCTCATCATTTCAAAATGAACTACTTCTTCCGGAATCATTCTGCTTCGAGATACTTCTTCAACTTGCAGGCTCAACTCATATAAGGCGGTAAATTTCACTATTCCTATAAAATCTCTATTGGCCAACATTTGAATGATTTCATCGAACAACTCCAAGCCTGCCGGCGTGCCATCTGAATGCAGCACGGCAAGATTGTTGATGTCCAAGTTAAGCAGAAATTCATACACAGAGCTATCTGATCCTATGTAGAAATCTTCAGATTCGCTATTTGCATTTGTTGGATAGCCTTGAGCGAAAACATAAAGCTGTATCATAGAAATTGCAAAGATACAGGTAAGTATTGTTAAAGCACCTTGAATTATACTTTTCTTTTTCATAAACATTCTCCTTTTTCGATTTTTTATAATCATGCAAACCATTATAACTGCTCCGCCAAAATGCATCCTTCCCAGTGCGTGTAAAAACTGCAACAATGCCATCTCTAAACCGGATCTGTTAAGAGAAATTGGGATAATATAAAGCTGATTGTATCTGGCAATTACGTCAAAGATAAAGAAAGCAGCTGTAAGAGACCATATTATTTTTTTTCTTTCTATTTTGAAAACATTTACAATTATATTATAACATACAACAGAAGAAAAAAATGACGCTGTAAGGTTAATTGCAGCCACTATTGCGTGAGTTACTAACATGGCTAAAATCTGATGGTTTGCCTAGTAGGGGCAAAGTCACAACGCTGCCAAAGGGATATGCACTGATAAGCAAACTGTGTATTCCAACGCCTTACTATAAAATCAAGCTGCCCATGCGCCTCTAATCCCCTATTATTATTACTTCTAACCCACCAAGCATCGGTGCGCGTTGGTTCCAGGTCTGCATTTTGCGTAATTCGAATATTTGGGCGGAAAGAAGGAGTGTTCCCATGCCCTATTACTGTACCATCGGAATTAAAGGTAACAGTTCCGCTCAAAACTGTATGACCGCTAAGAGCTACACCGCACCCTCGGCGACAGCTTAAATTTATGTGGCTTAAATTATTGAATGAATATGTGTGTGCTATAGTTCTCTCAAAGCCTGAAGTTACGGGCGTTAAGACCAATAACGATAAGCTATATTCAAAAATTAAATCTATAGCTTCATTAATTTGTTGAATCTCAATCAACTGAATTAGCTTATTATGCAATTCTTCATTCACAGGTATGCCGTCCGGATAATTAACCGAAAGATTTTCTATGTCTATGTTGAGCAGAAAATTATAAAGAGAAAAATCCTCGGCATCTAACTTAGTGCATATATTTGAATATGTATGGTTATTTTGTGCGAAAACATCAAGTAAAATGGGTTGAATTACCAAAAAACAAGCAAGTGCTGTTATTGTGAATAAAAAAATATTACCTTTCTTTTTCATAAAAGTTCCCCCTTCAAATTTTACTCATAAATTTATACTTCAAAAACGTCAAAGGGGCGAATTTCTTAACGAAAAATGTCAGCAGCTACATAATTGAATTGTTAAGAAAACGCCCACAAACCAATCATCAGTCATAAGCATCATCTCTCTTATCTGTGGTATATTTTCTTTTCAAGTGCTTTGTGGGCACAGTAAGAATAAAGTATTATGAACAAAATGCCATATTTTACAATGACAAAATCATTATATCTCCCGCTCGTTTTTTTGTCAATAGTTGTGTAAAATTTTTTTCTACCATTTTTCTGCCGATAAATTTTAAAAGCAGTGTCAACATAAACTTATACACGTGAATCTAATTTGTAACGAATATGCCTAAGCCCTGTCATTGCTAGCTCGACCCGGAATCTTCATGCAAAAAAATTTCAACATTATGTTTATCACTATTAACGCAAATGATGCTTGAACGTTGTAACAGCAATGAACATGGCTCACAGTCCACAGCATGAAGATTGCGGGTCAAGCCCGCAATGACGGGCTTTTGAGCGTGTTCGCTCAAATTAGATTCACGTGTAAACTTACAATCCTTGTAGGATTACAATACAAGTGTTACAGCAACAAAAAAAAGAAGTAGCGAATAAAAAGCCAAACTGATAAAGTTGAATCACCACAAAGCAACAGTCAGGAGGCAAAATATTCGCTATGAATAA
>Ga0136643_10004942_pt1 | contig 18630 bp, 12 predicted proteins | sample TergutLab28metaG_FD_96883 | JGI IMG/M metagenome (GOLD analysis project Ga0136643, IMG submission 96883) | Labiotermes labralis P1 segment gut microbial communities from Petit-Saut dam, French Guiana - Lab288 P1 (version 3) (version 3) | ecosystem: Host-associated > Arthropoda: Insects >...
AGACCACCACCCATCCAAAAACTCGGTGCAGAAAACCATATGCTGCAACTCAGCATCTAATGCTCCTGACGATGGGCCTATGTACCCCAAACATGTCGAACTAAAAATACATCAATAAAATTACCTAGTTGCATCAAGTTGGCATCTCACTTTATTTCACTATTTTAACTTGTTTGTCAGGATTGGGCATAAAGTTGCTCTATTGATGAAAAGTGTAAAATCAGCCACTTCTTAAAAAATTCTGTACTTAGTGAGGCAGTGCTTGTAAGTTGTTGCAAAACACCAACAGTGCTACTCCCTAGCACGCAAAAGTTAAATTGTCATCAATCATAATAAACCTCCAAGTACTTTTTCATTTTAGTGATTTAATTTTGAGTTATACTGTATTCGCACTTATTTTACCTTTTTAGTAAGGCATGAATGTCTGTGGAATGAGTTAGAATTTTACAGATATGATTCTTGAATCAGTATTTTCAATGTACTTTTAATTTTATTGAGCCATTCACTAGTTACAGTAAATATTTAAAAAATTGAAAACGTTAACCGATTTATGAATTAATTTCTACTACAGTAAAAGATTACTGTACTTAGAGTTTAATTAAAGTTACAAGTTCTTTATATCTTGTGTGTTGACTTCATTATTTCTTTACTGTCCTATTTCAGTGATTCTGAGCACTCTGTTCTTCCATCTTTGGCAGCAGTGGATGATAACTGTCTAGTGAGACAAACAATTACATCCTTGGCAACAATGCAGGAAGAAGTGGAGGAAGATCGAATAAATCAGTTTGCTCTCACTGGCTCATCCAGCCACTACTTCATAGAATCATGTGCTTATCATCATAATCAGTTTGAACTTGCTGCTAGCCTTCAAATGCACAATGAAATTATTTCACTGATGGTCAGTCAGTATTAATGTCATATTTAGCAAATATATTCTCTTTCCACCATATTAATTTTCGTGATTTAGCGCATTGATTTGTTTTGTTAAAATTATTTCCAAAACCCTCTTGGAACCATATGTATGTTATAACACATTACATAAAAAATTTAATAACAGACATAAGTTATAGATTTAGCTGATTTCACCCTGAGTTTTATACTGAATAATTCAAGATGTTTGTTCATAATTTTACCCATACACCTGTCCTAAGGGTTTGCTCTACAGTCTTGAATTGTTTTCTTTCTGGCTTTGGAATGACATTTGCATATTTCATTTGTCTCTTTACCTGCCAGGCCACCCATCCACTGAGTATATATATACATATGATCAGTGGATGACTGGCCTGGCAGGTAGAGACAAATGAAATATATGTACATACATGATTGAAGACTGTCCTGCCGTTGCCTTTTAACTTCTTGTCTTTGCTAAAACAAACATAAGACACAGTATGAACTTTTAATGTTAAAAAAACTATTAAACCCAGTCTTCAAATAAGGTCAAGATTTTTGTTTCAGTTCTGTCAAAAATTGCTGATCTCACAAAAGTATCTGAAAAGTATACATAGACTGGTGTACACTTTTAAACTTCTTACTTTGTACCTTGTGGACATCATTGTTTATTTCAGAATGTTGGTACTGTTCTTCGTGAATACTTCAATCAGGAGTTTGATGAAGTATATGAATTAAAGGAAAAAGAGATGCTTTTGGTAACTGAACGCAATGCACGTCTACGTTATATTCTTTCTGAAATGAATAACACACAGACGGAAATAATTGACCCTGAATGGGGTCAAGATGAGCAACCAGAAAGAATAATAAATGTGGAAGACAATGAGGTATTAAACAAATAATATAAATGGTACTTATATCCTTACATAATAGTGTAAAGTATAGATATTAAAGATCGTGAACCTTAATGGGTGCCTGGAAATCTACAGATAATTTGAGTGTGAGTGTCAGTACAAACTCTTGTTCATTTTAAAGATTAGTAGGATTATAAAGACCCTACAATGAGAAAGATGTCTCAAATAGTGACCTAAATTTCTTCCTTACACAGTGAAAATCTTCAAAGTTTGTATGCTAAAAATTCAAGTAAGTGAGTTTACTGTGCATGTAGAAGAGAGAAACACTCTATCCACTTCAGTATGATTCAGTTTTTTAACCTGGACTTTGTCTCATCTGCCTCCCCACAAAAAAATTCTTCTTTGTTTCTCTGGAATTCAAAGAAGAAATGTAAGACATTAATTCCAAAAGTAATGTTTCTGTCACAGGTGTTTACTACCAGCTGCAGTCTCTGACCATTTTACCCCATTTGAAGTGCCCATGGTGTTATCTGATAAGTATGGTTCATCCCGTTAAACAATAGGTGTGGCAATAAAGAGGAAATTTCAGTCCTGTCAAGAATTGAATCAGTAAAGTTAGTCACTTTGTTGATAATTATTGTGGCTCTTCTAAAAATGGTATGCCAGCTAGTGTTGTATAAAATATGTGAATAATTAAAATTTGCAGCCTAATTTGTAACTCATAATAGTACATCATTGTGCGAGTTTTGTTACAGTCATTAATTTTCAATTACAGGATGATCATATTATTTTTGTGATTCAATTAGATCTGTATAAGTATGTCTTAGACAGCTTAATTAATGCTTTCAAGCCTAATGGTTATGGTTATATTTGTACCATCAGGTTTAACACAAAAGAGTCTGTGATGTTTCGCATCGAGTTGTGTTACCTGTATTTTGTCCACACAGTGTATTTATATTTTTAATTTGATTTTTGCAATAAATGGTGAGTATTTCTCTTTATAGAATTGGCCAGTGGCCTTTCAAATAGGAGCAATTGTTTTCTCAAGACTGGAACAGTCTATGTATATAGGATAGATTAATGTGACTCTGCAGAGGGTTAAATTTTAACACTTTTCTTTTGAAATTAATCACTGCAAGTAATTTCAACTTTCCATTAGTAATCAAACTCATCAAAAATTGCTTTATATTCGTGACAGGTATATTACTAGCCTTCAGAACGATACTAAGAAATGTCTTCTCAGCAGCCTTCTGAGCAAAATAAAAAAAAATTCTGGTTTTATATTGACACTCTAATATCCTGAGATTTTTGTCTATTTGTATTTGCACCTTGTGAGGCATATATTTTATATTCTGCAACTCCATCATATTTTGTGAAAACTCGAATAAAGTGTCCTACACTAAACCAAATTTTCAATCAAAGCTAAAGATTCAAATATCTGCTTTAGACCCTCATACTTGATGGTTTCTGTGCCAGACCTTGAATTAGTATTTACTTTGTGGAACTGTTCCCACAGAGTTTGGTAAGACTGTTATATTGCTTCCAGAGTTCAATAAGTTTAGGCAACCCACCACAACATTGAATATATTGCCAGTTATCAGAAACTGGTTGTGATGGGGCTAGGCACCAGTAATTAGCTTATTTTGGTTTTTATGAGAGTTGTGATACAAGGAATACAGTTTATCACAGAACACATTTAGGTGCTTGAATCCTGCATCTTTATCTACAGCATCACTTATACCAAGTTCAAGCCTATGGCAGGCACAGTGTCAAACACTGACATTAGGAAAATCATGAGTAATTTGTGGCAGCTGACTTTTTTTCCACCATTACTGATGTTCTATCAGATGCAAAAAAAAAATATATCAACTTTTCTTAAAGAACTCCACTGAAAACCAAACTTTAGTAAAGAATTTAAAAAAGAACTTTTCACATGTTTGAAGTCCATATGAAGGGACTGTGAATTTGTCTCATTGGAATTGAATTTTCCTTGCTGTTAATTTAATTACTTTTAGAACTCTGATTAGGGTTATAGTCAGTCTCATTCTCAATAAACCGAAGTAAAACATGTTATAATCTTGTACTCATTTTCACCACATAACTGTAACTTCTGCAGCACACAAATTATTTACATGCCATATATTTTTAGGACTTCTGTTTCAATTCTCAACCAGGTGACCTGCTGTACTTGCTGAGAATTTTGCGGTTACTTGCTGTACCTGGGGGAGGTACTTCGAAATAGTCCACAATCACTTGCACATGCTTACTGACTTAACATTTGTAATTATCTTGTCATTTGTATTTCAACAGCATATATCCTCCACAGCTGGCAGAACAACATTGAATGTAACAAAGTTTGTCTGTTTCAGGCAGGAATAACACCATATATTTCACCCACCCAACAGGAAACCTTGGATAGATTAAATGCTGGGGCAGAGACATGTCACTTTGCAGAACTGGCTGACAACTTTCGTGAACAAGCGCTTGCTGTAATGATGGATGGTATTTTGGAAGTACGCTGGGAAGATGATATCAAGAAAGATATACCAAAACCTAAGTGCATGGTCAGTTACTCATATTTGTATTTAATAAATGTGTTCCTAACACATGTGAATTTTGTTATTGACACTTCTGTGTGATTAAAACATCACAGTTGTTTCAAAATTAATATCCTGTCCCTGTTAGTGAACATTAGATAATACTTTAAGTCAATTCGACTATGCAAAAACTGTGTCCAATGATGTGTGCAATTGTTTACAGCTTGAAAAAAAACCAGATGATTATAATGAAGAAGACCTAAAACTAGTAAAGGACTATGAAAAGAGAGTGGCACTCTATTCAAGTGAATGGGAACGTTACAGAAAGATGCTTGAAACAGAGTTCCAGAAAGTGTCACAGACTCTTAAAGTAAGAAAGTTTTTATGTCATATCCACAGCCTGTACTACTTGTTACCACTGGATTACATGTAAATAGTTAACACCTGATAATTGCACTTGGAAAGAGTATAACAGGATGAAGAATCTACAAAGCTTTTCTCACCTATTAGCCAGTATACTGCTTTAGTCATACATTTAACACTGAATGAGGTGTGGTATTCTTTTATTAACATCTTGACATTGTAAAGCAAAGCAACGGTAAAGCAATCCCTGTACAGGCCTAGACAGGCTCTGAAGGTTCCAGAAGGTTAAGGCCCCAGATTCAAGACAATTGGTAGTGTTGTCAGCCCTATATACTGGCTACTTTTATCCCCCAGGAAATATTTCTGGTAATAATTTCTGTCAGAGGCTGAGTCCCCACAGGGCCATAGTGCAGCCAGAAGGATTATGTGAAAGAAAATTTAAAATGACACCATTGGGAATTGAGCCCGTGACCTTCCGGCTTTTAGCGCAGTGGCTCCATCAACTGCGCCACTGCGTGTCCCATCTTCATATGGTGCAAGTATAATATTCCGTTCTCCTCAATGATGTTTGTGATGTGTATGATTTACAGTACAGTGTATGTACATTGTATATCTTAAAAACAGAAAAAAATAATATATTTCTGACATCACCTAGCCTCTGTTTAAAAAGTTAATACTAAGCTGCAGTCACTGTACCCACTTTTTTTATATGGCTGGTCTGTCAAATTTAATATTGTACATTTTCTGTGCAACACTATTACACATAAAATGTTAATACCAATTTGTTGCATGGTGGTTTTATTAATTATTGCTCCAACATGTTTTGGCCTCAGTTCTTGGCCATCTTCCAAGAGCATAGAAGTTTTTCATTGTGTGCTGCTTATATGCTAACTTATGTGGCAGAAGCTTTAAATGTATGAGTGTAATTATAATTATAATTAAAATATTAAAATCCTTAAAATTAGTTTGTAAAATATAAAATTATTTTAAATAGAAACTGACGTAATTGTGTCCAAACATATGTAATTAGCCTTTTTTCAAATGAAATAGTCCTGGATTCTGTGAAGAAGAATAATGAAGTCTAATTAGGACTGTAAGTATTAAACATGAACGATGTATGCCATGTGTATTTCATAATACATAACAACTTTCAGTTACCTGTCACTGTGTGGACAACATATTCACTACTTTGTGAGAGACACCATGATTTCACAAAGAGTTGTTCTGTAGACTAAATAATTCCTTGTGCATGTCTGTACATATGTACTCCCACAACTATGGGTTTTTCATTACACATATTTCTGTTTCTTTCATTATAATATATACATTTCAGATTGCAGCATATCTACAGCACTGTTTTCTTGCAGGATGATATAATGAAGTTCAATATTCGACTTGCTGATTTGTTTCTCTTGAAGCTTAAGATTGAGGCAGCCATTGGACAAGAAACATTAAAGGTTCATCGATACAAATTCATCATTCATAAACGGCTGTGTCTTTACCTAAAAGTGAAAAATTTGAAGTAAGTAACAACAATGCAAAGGGTATAATCTGTGATGTAGTACACAGACTTTACCAAGACATTCTTTGCCTTCAAAATGTAATGAGATTTTATGATATGTGCATAAGTGTAATTTTATTTATTCCCATGAAAAAGTACAGCCTTCCCTGCACTGATTTTTACTGGAGTCACGAATACTTAACAACTTTTTGTGTAAATCTCACATGGAATTTCATCCAAATCAGAAAGATTTTCAGAAAACTCACAATCAGTCAAAATATTGTTATGGACATCCCTTCTCCCAAATTTTATTTAAATCACAAGAAAAAGTAGAAAATACAGGCAAGATTTAATTTACAACTTTCAGTACAATAATGCTTTTACTGCACCAGTGACTGTGGTGGTGGTGGTTGTGCTATTGATTATTTCTTGTGTTAAGATTGGGCAGGGTAAACTTAATTGACAGTGATCTCGGTTGATTATACAGTGTTTACATATTTTCTCTTCACAGCTGTCACATGTGTAATATTACTAGATAGTCCATACCCACAAATGAATGAAATTTAATAAAATTTGTAGGGGTCTTGAAGAAAGATCCAAACCGTAAAACCGTATTATTTAGGTATTAATTTTTCCTATTTATCCACCCTTTAGAATGTATGGACCTGAAGACAGTGAGAATTTTTGTGTGGGAAAGAAGTCTTATTGTAGTCTCTGGTTTATATTTGTCCTCATCTATATGCCTATGTGTGTGTGTGTGTGTGTGTGGGAGGGGGGGCATATAAAGGTAGACTTCACCTTGTCCATCCCTTAAGGTATGCAGGGGGAGAAGAGGTATAGCTCTTCTCAATGTTGACCTGAGCACTAGATGGAAGTGAGAGGTTAATTTCTTTCCATAACATTTTATTCATTTTTTTATTTTGATACTGTTAGGATGGAAAAAATCAAGCAAGAATCTTCCAATTCAGATCTAGAAGAAAAAATTCAACAATTGCAAAGTTGGTCAAATGATTGTCGTACTGCGTACCATGCTGTGGTGGCTCGTGAGAAGCATCTAGAGAAGAACTTCAAGAAAGAGTTCCCTGAGGTATCACAGGTTGTTTTGGAACAGCTGTTAAAATTTTACAGGTATGTGGCACAAATATGACTGAAAAATGGAAGTTCATATTTATGGTGGTACATATAAATTAATTTTCAAATACATAAAGGAAGTGTGTGTATGTGTGTGTGTACATGAAGTATTACATTGATATGAATTATGACATTGTGATGAATATTGACTAATATATATTTAATAAAGCTGTCTCTGGGTAGCAGCCATGCCAGGTTGATCCAGACGTAGGTGTCTCTTGTGAACCTAGGAGACACACACATCTGGAAGAACTCAAAAAGTTGGCAGTGGTGAAATATATCATCAAGGCAGGTCATCACATCAATTTCAGTTGTATCTCAATATTAAACAGAATATAAGGATACATGGACCATCTCATAAAGGAAGTAACTGAAATGCACTTGAACACTTACAACTTTAACAGAGGCAGTGGCTTCATATTAATCTGGGACTGGTATTTCATAACCAGGACCAAGCAGGCAGAGCACTTGATCCTGCTCACCAGCTGTCATTGGATCATGACCAACTATGATCAAAGGATTTGGGCAGGTATGTATATGACATGGACTGACATCCAAGGTATACAGTTTCCCCAATGGCGAGTAAATAGTTGGTTCTTGAAACGCTGGTTCACTCACTGTTCAACTACCTGGCATGGCTGCTGATCTGAGAAGTTTTATTAAACTAATAAGAAAACCAGTATTATATATGTTACAGGATTATAATTACCTTTGACCAAATGTTGTTGAGTGATTAGCATTCCTATTTCATGTTTAGGAGATATAATTTTCAAATATCAACTGAGAGGTGTGATTTACAATATACATTCTCTGTGATTTTCCTTAGTCCATCTAGAAAACCACCAGAAGAGCACCTCATATTAGACGATGACCACTTTCTACCACATCCTTTTAAATTCATTATTCATTCCCCCTGTCCTATCATTTGATGCATGTGATTTGAGCTATTTAAAGGATAACTAAATAAATGTAAAATAATTACTTCATGAGAACTTCTTTAGTAGACGCCGCCCTAACATGCATCAGCGAGCACAAACATCAGTGATATTGTTGAATGAATTATCTCGGTGCACCGTATCAGCAGATATGCCATCATTTCTTCCACCTGAACATTTGGACTTCCTGAAAGCTCTGGACCAGAATGATAATTACTCCAATTCTCCACCAACTGTAAATGAAGATATGTGGGCTACACTGTGTCATGTGAGACGGTTGAAGGTGGAATGTGAGCTCAAGGTAAGGTACAGTAGCAGGAGACAGTTCATGATTCTTTGTTAAAAATGAAAGATATTACCCATAAAATAATTATATATTTGTCTGAATTTAGTTGCAATTGCAAATACTTTTTAAAGACTTTGACATAAGTTTCATCATGTCCTTATACCTATTCATCCATCCACATGTGCAGTAAGAGAGCCCACCTTACTAATTTCATTCATACTCATGTTGATAAAAACAACCTACACTAAATTCTGGCAGACCAATTGATTTTAGTTTGGTTTGTTGTTCTGATGAAATACACTTGCAATATAACATTATAATTACACAAATGTTTAATTAACTTTAATTAATTATGAGAGCAACTTCAGTATTAAGGGACATTTACAGGCATGATCAAAGATTAAAAATTTTTTTTAAAATATATATTTTAAATCTTGTGACTGTTTTTATAAAATTACACATACACACATTAATTTATTATTAAGTATTGTCATATATAAATTTCATTAATTTTAATTGAATTTAGAGGCTTAACTGAGTCTTGCATATATTTTTCAATTAACATATGATGTTTTCAAGAAATTTGACATGAGCTCCTCTATTACACCAGTAGTAATGCTGTGTGTGTTTCATTAACTTAATTCAGGAATCATTTTAATGAAAATTGTAAGTGAATATTTACGTATTTCTTGTGGGTCCCCTGCTATTTTGATGCAACTTAAACTTGATATATATATATATATATGCCCTAATGAGTAGCGCTATACCTCCACTCCTCTGTATGTCTTCATGGCATGCATGGAGATGATGTTACCTTTACCTCAACCTTGCCATAATACTGATTTGCAATGCACTGCATATACATAAAGACTAATATATATGTCATGTATGAATAATATGAAACTTTTTACTATGTTTCTGAATGATGCATTTACCTGTTCTGCTTATTTTAACAGGCAAAGTGTTGTGCATTAGAAGTTGCTGATTCAGAACAGACAGTGAGTGTGTACCAGAAGCAGCTGGCCACTGAGAAGCAACTTATCACAGCCTTGCAGGATGAAATTCATACAACAGAGGAACAGTTATTAGAACTTCAACATAATACTGAAGTAAGATACTTTCAATGCACATGTTAATAGCAGATACAAAAATCTTTGTAAACTGTTATCTTGCTACCAGTTCCTTACCCAGACATAAAAAACATACTCATCTTATATGTGTTTTATTTTCTGTACCACATTCACTGGGACTGATTCCTAGCACGGAAAAAAGAGATTTTTCTTTCCTTTGAAGCATCCAGGTTGATTCCATCCAGCCTTTTTTTGTATGGGTACTAGGGGCTCTTAGTCCATACACATCTAGTACCAAGCTTAAAATGCATGGATGCATACTTCCTCTTCCCCATATGCCTTCAAAGTGTTGTCCTTAATAAGGCGTACGGACAGCTTTGTATCTTTATAAATCACAACTTCATGTGGCATGAAAAAAAGAACAGAAACAATAAGACACACCGAACATTCAAATCAAAAGTTTTGCATGAAATATATCTTTGAAATAATTTTAACTGTCAGCCATCTGTCTTCCAAGGATCTGGGATTTCTAACATCTTTCTGCACCTTAAAAGTGCATTGATTGACGCAGTGAAAATTACACATAAATAAATAGACAGATAGGAGAAGTAGTACTATTCAGTGCCTATATGTATTATGTGTGAGTGTGTGTGTGTGTGTGCGTGCGCACATGTGCATGATGCTACCTAGAATTTGAGACTGGGACCAACAAAGGTATTATTTTGCATACCACTGGGTGAGAAACCTCAACATATTGTGCTCTGCTGCTCTTGTGCTTAAAACTGTGTTAACTATGTCTGAAATTTGCGTCGTTGAAAATGGATTTTTTATTTATATCTGAAAATAAAATAGCTGGTCTCAGTAACAATTATTTCTTTTTCCTCTTACTCTTCTCACTTGTTAGTGTTAAACACTCATTACCTTTTACGTTTGTCACTGTTGCAATTAATTTTATTTTTTACAGCTGCAGTTAGTAATGAAACAAGGTCTATTTGAAATAACCACAACTGGATTAATATCCGATTTTGAGGATGCTATATTGATTACACATGAAGAAGTTGAGAGTGTAAATGAGCTTGTTAAAGTAAGTACATTTTACACAAAGGATGATCGGTAAGTGACAGTATTGACTGGAGACTTAATAAAAACCATGTGCTTTTACGAAATAAATTTACTGACCTTCAAAATTTCTTTTTCTACTTCAAAATACTGAACCCACGTAATTTCTCAGTCACAAATGACTTTATGCGAAATTGTTTGCCTTCTGATTGTACCTATTACAATATTTTTATGATCAATACCAGACCTAAAATGGTAACTGTTCAGGTCTTTAGAAATATAACATCATCTGAGCTACGTGAACGATGATCTAAACTTCAGAGTGTTTCATAGGAAAAACTGAAGCATTTTGCGATAAAATATCAATTTGCATTCAGTGAAATAACCACTCTGCAACCTATGCCATTCATATATTCCAATATGAACTACATGAAGCCCTTTCCGAATTAAATTTATCACTTCCAATGTGCTATACCTATTCTACCTAAACACACACTGTAAATCATCATATGTCTTCATACTACTCACATATACAAGGCAGATCTGTTAAGAAATATGTCACTTCATATGTGCACAATTAAAAGTTATGTGTATGACAGTTGCTGAATGTATTAAATGAGCATGACACATACAGTGACCTATTGCATGATCTAGACAAGCAGGATTTAGTCTGATTCTGGACAGAGTTTATGTCCTGTAACTTGCTTATAATCTCTCCTTCATTAAGGACATTCTAGGACTTGAATGAAATATGTATCCTCTTATTGAGTGTTCTATATGCTACACAGACTGTGAATGCAAAGTGAAATATGAATATAGTGCCTACTAAAGTGTAATCTGTAGCTGCTAAAATGTAAGTTACCTTATAAAATGCAATTACAGTTACTCAACATTTGAACAAAGAAAGATTTAATGTATGGTATAAACTTCATGTTTTACCAGCATGCATCAATTTGAAATAGACATTTTACCCTGCCTTTTCATATTCCTGTAACTATATAGTTTGGATTTTTGCCACCAGAAATAAGAACAATATAGCAGAAAATTAAAAAAAAAATGAAATATTATCAGTCACTGAGTGGACTGCTTCTTCCTTCATTTGTGACAAACGTTCAATCTGTACATGAGCAAAATGTTACAGAAGATATGTACGTGTACGTGAAATATAAATCACAAACAGATATGGTGACAGAGTTAATTGAAACTTCTTACTCGGCATCTATGTTGAAAGATGGGCAATTTAATTTTAGTTCCCACCTATTCACTAAATTCCTACTTCACATGAAGGTCAAAGCAAACGTAATCAATCTTTTATGAGAACAGTACTATTTGTCAACAGGAAAATTACCATAGCTACAGGACCCAAAATAAAAAATCTGGTTTACCTGAAACACTTAACATGATGTACATTTTGATGTGTTAATGATTCATGCCTCTATAGCTGGACTTTTAATTCACATTCAAAGTTATAGCATTTTATGATTTTATGTGTTGTAATGTTGCTACTCTTTAATAGTTGCATTAACAAAATATTTACTCTTGGAATAAAGGAAGACAAAGCCCAAGGATAGCCACAAATTTGTCAAGAATAAATTATAAAACTCTTGTTACAATATATGATCTATTACAGTAAATGTTTGAGAATTGAGTACCAAGACCCCACTGCTAATAGTTTAATATGCTGTTGCTGCAACGAATCTTTTCAGAAGGCTGGTAACCAAAAGCTAGCGGCAATGCAAAGGGCAACCAATTTGCATCGAAGTATTATTATTAAAGAATGGGAACATAAGAAGCTAAAGACAGAGATTGAGGACCTTCAGGATCATCTTATTAACCTACAATCTATGAAGGTAGAAGTAAAGGCTCTACTAATTTAGTATTTTGCCACAGTTAATAAGAGCAATATGAAACAGTACTGTCAGTCTTTGCTTTGTGATGAAGACAGACATTGTAAAATTTCATTCATACAAATTTTTATATGGATATGCATATCCTCCTCTTAGTATCATCTAAATATGAAATCAAACATCAGAAATCTGCTGAATAGAATCAGTGAATTGCATGTTTTTCATTTCAGGAAATAACATTTTTTATTATTAACTTTGGTCATTTTTAGGTCATTTGAGAAGGTAACCTACAATTATTACATTGCACTTCTGAGAACTAGCAGCTGTCTCCAGGAACATATCAGTGTTCCATATTACTTCTCAAGGAGAAAGTCTGTAAAAGCAAATCCAGACCACATATCTATTTCTACATGTAACACAGCTGATGATAATAAAATGGTGTGTAAAATGTGAACTGTTTAATGAAGCTATACATCACTTCTTACAGGTGACAAGAGACATTAAAATGTTTCTCAGCAAGCAGGCTAATGGCACAGGGGAAAAAAACAGCATTCTTTCAATTGAACAGGAGGTTGCTCTGCTTAAAGAGGTAAGACAGCAGCAACAGTGCTGTCACTGAAAGCGAGGCCAAACTTGAGGAATGTGTTCGAAGAGGTCATCTGGATCAAAAATACTGTACAAATACATGTATAGCTTTGATTCAAGAACAACATCAAGTATACTGTAACCTTGAATTGAATGTAACTGTAATGAGTTGTAAACTTGATTGATTCGAGTTGTAGAGTAGCAAGTTGGCACCACTGTAGCCATTTGATGCTCTAATTGTCTCTCTTTGCTGGTGGCATTATGTCTTGTCACACAGACGGGTTATTCAAAATGCCATTTAACATTCACAAACAAGAAATAAGCAAATTCAAACTAATATTACAATTTAGACACAATTTTGATGGAGAGTAGTCCCTTCCTACAACCGAATGAAGGCAATCACAGCTTGGAGGAGACAACATTCTGGATGCTATGCAATGAAGCCCACGCACCATATGTAAGGGTAGGCAGAATTCCCATGAGCTCTGGTACTGCACTTACATGGGTGTGGAGGATTTTGTAGCAATGGCGTTTTTCTGTACCACTTCCAGAGAACACAAAACCTTTTTCTGGCAGGTCACACCAGCCACATACTTTTGTGAAATACTGCAGCCATGGCTACAAATAATGCTAGCATTGTTCAATGATGAGGCTTAATTTACACATGATAAAGGTAAAGCAGTCCAATTACAGGCCTAGACTGACCCAGAGAGTTCCAGGAAGTTAAGGTTCCCAGATTTCATGACAACGGCACAGGTTGGTGGTAAGGTTGTCAGCCTTACGCACCGGCCAACTTTACCCCCAGGAAGTGCTCCTGGTACTCATTTCTGTTAGAGGATGAGTCGACCCCAGGGCCATAGTGCGATCAGCAGGATTTTATGTCAATGAAAAATTCCAATGACACCAGCTGGGATCGAACCAGCAACCTTCTGATTTGTAGCACAGCACCTTAACCACTGTGCTACCCCTGTCCCCAGTTTACACAAGACAAAATTAAAATACCAGGAAATATCACTCTTGTGCACAGCTAAATCCTAAGTAACTTTCACCAGAGGTTTCTCACAGGGGAATGATGTGAATACTACAGAACTACCTACTTGGACAACATTGTATAGAACATTTACACCTACTTGTTACAATAATTTTCTATAAAATGAACTGCAAATTTAATTAGAGGATTTGCCTCTGGCAACAAGAGGATAATGTCATGGAGCACCTCCACATTTTGGAAGAGAGGTTACGGAGTATCTGAATGAAAATTACGTGTATCAAGCAACATGGATAAGAAGTGGAAGACTGGTAACATGGCCAGCCCATTCACATGACTTAAACACTATGATTTCTTCCTTCAGATTTCATGATATCTTGGGTGTACCATTTTGGTAAGCCAGAAACAATGGTAGCAGCTGGCAGAATGCAAGGCTGAAGCCATAAGAAATAAAATTGAACAGAACAATGAATGCAGTGATGCCAATCAGCATGCATATAGACATGTGGTGTTTGTTTTGAAGATTTATCTGTAAATTTTTAAGTTATGCTGCCAAGGATTAATTGAAAATTTATACTGTATTCATAATTACAGTGCAGTGGTCAATAACTTGATAATGGTGTCAAAATGACCTGAAATTTGTAAAGCACTTTCGTTCCAAATTACCTCTAAACACACTTCTGAAGTTTGTCCAACATGTCACAGAATATTCCGTGTAGTGTAATTTAGTAACTGCTTTACATGAATGAACCTGTTGTGGTTGCATGATACCAATGTAGTTTGCATCCAGTCACTGTACTTCCATCTCCCACTCCATTTATGTAAGAAAGCATCAGACTAGCAGTTTCAGACACATATGCCACATGACCCCTCACATTGGAAACCACTTACATCCACTACCTAAAGCGTGTTCACATTATTTCCCGTAATCCTGTACATCAATGTCACTGCTGAGACATCATCTTACCAATTACCACAGTTGTTTACTATTTTTACTTTGTGTTATATATTGTCACTTACTACAAGACTAAAATGCTGAAGTGTGAAGGGCACAATGAACAACTGTGTATTCAGATATTTTTCTTTTTTATCAGTCATATGAGAACACAACTGAAAAAATTCAGGAGCAACTAGATGATATAGATAACAAGATCCATACACAGACAAAAGAAAATCAAAAGTTGGACATGGAAGTTGCAACTCTCAGTGTAGATGTTAATGAGTCACAGTTACTTCAAGATTTGGGACTTAAATCAAGACAAACTGAAGCTGCAAAACAGAGGTGAGGTCTGAGCTTAAGATGGAATTAGAATACTTCTGTGAAAAGTTAACTGACTTTTAAAAGGTTTTATTTGGTAACAATTTTGAAAGTAATACAACATTTGCCAAATGTGAACTGTTTTATTCACTGGCAAATTAAAAAACTAAAAAGTAGCTTCTGACTTCAGGGGAATGGGTTAACGCTATAAAGTACAAATGTAGTACAACAAACCCTCACCAATTTCAGGGGTCACATTATTGAAAATTCCTACAAATGGTGAAATCACAAAGCTCAGGGGGGTTAGGGAGCGTCCATAGAACTGCGCACTACTCAGGCGGTCCGATTTGGTTCTTTTCGGCTCGGGTTGTAGTGTGAATGACGCCTAAGTCGTCTGGCCAATCCCCGCACGACACGTCATGTATTTAATGCGTACCTCACAGAGAACGCGACGAGAGTGATCCGACGAAAGCGACGCGACAAGAGCGGACAAAATGGATTAGGCTGTCAGGATAGCTGAAGAGGTATAAACGGAACATACGTAGAACTGCGCTGTATTCAGGCGGTAAATTCAAATTTGAAAATGAATGTGGCTTCAGAAAACAAAGCAATTTTATAGTGTCATCTGTGCCTACGAGTAGGCTTGCCACTTCACTGAATATCTTCAACAAGCGCCCTATAAGATTACTTTATGGGGCCTACTGAATCTCACGAAAAATGAAAATTAATATGAAAGTATTACTACACGCGCCGTCAGGTATAACACCAAAAACTCCACACTTTTTCATGTTATCTAATAATTCACTATCCAACAATAAACAGCCACTCACATGTACTAAGGTAACAGACTGTGGTTTTTACTCCAAGCACGGGTTGTTATCTGTGAGTTGCGATTTGAATGTGAAGTAGACTTGATAGTCTGCAAAGTGCTAATGTCACTCGCACCTTCTCCATTTTAATAACTCCCTGATACCAGACCGGAAGCAACAATACCAACAAAACGCATTGTTAGGGTTTTTGATTGTTCAGTTTCGTAGAAATCTTATCATACAGAACGACATTCACTTTCCACTACAGATATGTCCGCAGTTACGCCCTTAAATAAATTCAAGCTATTTGATCGAAGCTCACAGCTGCCGAGCACGTGTCAGTCATTTGTGAGCATCCCGTGACTGTCTACCCTTCACTGCGTGGCCCGTGGAGTCTTTAGTAGCACAAAACACATACCCTTGGAATATATTTTAGTTACGTTTCTGTGAACACTGTTCATTTTGCCTTGTTACAGTGCTCCTGCAAATGGATCTTAATTCTCTATGTTGCTAAAGAGTTAGGCGGCCGATTCCGAACTAGTCGAGAGCCATTGGTTACACTCCTCAGATTTCAAGTAATGCCGCTTTGTGGTACTTTCTTTATGCATACATGACATGTTGTGTAAACAGCTCATTAATAAACAAAAAATGTAGTTGCTGTTTACTGGAATGATGCCACTGTGTTCCTGGCTGAAAGTTGGCAGGGTAATTGAACACATTACAGTACAAATCTGAGGGATCAGCCATTTTTGACATCAGGCATTAGAGCAAACAGAGGTTTCAACAGGTTGGCATATTTCGAGGATCTGGCTCGGATGTTTGACCAGTGGGCTAGGGACTCCTCACCATTTAAACATCTGATGACAGAAACAGATCCACATTCCAAAATGTATTTGGAAAAACCTGTGATGGACAACGCAGAGATACTAGTGACATTTATTGCAATAACTATCACAGACCTTTAGACTGATGTGAGCCATACAAGTTCTTCCCCAAACATCTAAAATTACTGTGCAGCTTTAAGCAATTTTTACTGTTATTACAATTCTGTTTCAGGATGGCATCAATTGTTAAATGCAGTCAATTGGTAGCTACAATTAAAAAACAACATACTGAAAAATTAGTTCTACAAACAGAATTGGAATCACTACATCTGAAAACTTATCCCACGCTCACTTACAAGGCATTAATATAAAAGTATCACATTCTATTGCATTCAAATCACTTTATAGAGAAACATTACTTCACCTGTTCCAGCACAGTACTTTCTTATTCATTTCTCTTTTACGGATGCACATCATACAGTTTTCAGCAGTAACTTTATAAACATTACTGGAAATGTATTAAACCACATGAAAAAATTGTTCATACATACATTTCACATCTACATAATGTTGTATCCAGTTAATTTGAATGAAAAGAGTTACTGTTATTTTATGGTACACACACACATATATATATATATGTAGGATGTTCATTGTGAATCAAGAATTAGGATATGAGGGAGAAGGCATAATCTCTAGGAATGCACTACATGTCACAACCTTCATAGTACGTGTGATAACTTAGCAGAATCCCTCTTGTTTTCTAAAATAAAATACACAACATTTGCAATTATGTTTATTTCAAAATGATATTGTTGCTTGGTACAATTTGGATTTCAATCTTGATAATGTTTTAAGTTCAGGACACTACTAAATGACAACATTGTAAGCTACTTCTCAGTTATAACTCAATGTTGTAAATGTACTTGTAAAAAGATTTGTGTGCACCAAATACAAACCAAGATGTAGTTTTGATATCCCACAATGTCAATACAATTCTACTCAGCTAAAGAACACTTAATAAGATTTACAATCAAAACAACTTTTACAACCAGTTTTGTGTGATGATTAAATTATGGTGAAGTTGAAATATCCATATCTTCAGTATTAGCCTGGTCATCACTTGCATTCCTGTCTTCCCCAATACTTCCTTCTCCTTCACTCTGTTCACTGCCATCTTTATCATTATTTTCATTATCTGCAGTATCAAATCCCTCTTCTTCTTCATCATAATTTCTGGGGACTTTAGTACCAGATGGTTTTTCGCCATCTCTTTCTAATATGTCTTTCTTCTCTCGCTTCCTTCTCTCTTTTTCACTATCCCTATCCTTCTTGTCTGACTCATGACTCTTTTCTTTGTCTCTCTTCCTATCACCATCACGTCTGTTTCTTGATCGACTCCTAGAACGTCTTCTTGATGGAGAATGTTTGCTGTGACCAGCACGAGGTGGAGATTTACTTCTTCTTCTGGAACGAGAACTACTTCTGCGTCTGGATGGAGAATGACTTTTGCGCCTAGAATGAGGGCTCTTCCTACGGGAGGGTGATCTGCTCTTTTTTCTAGGTGGGGATCTACTCTTTCGACGTGTGGGAGAACGATGACGAGACTTTGAAGGAGATCTTGAAGAGCCTCTTGAAGGCTTAGATTTCTCTCGAGAACTTTTATCTCTGTTCTTATCCTTGCTTTTCTCTTTC
>Ga0136643_10004943_pt1 | contig 18629 bp, 19 predicted proteins | sample TergutLab28metaG_FD_96883 | JGI IMG/M metagenome (GOLD analysis project Ga0136643, IMG submission 96883) | Labiotermes labralis P1 segment gut microbial communities from Petit-Saut dam, French Guiana - Lab288 P1 (version 3) (version 3) | ecosystem: Host-associated > Arthropoda: Insects >...
GCCATTCGGCAATGTGGGTTCCAACAGCTAAATCACCCACCCTACAGTCCAGACCTAGCTCCCTCGGATTATTTTCTATTCCGAGTTATGAAAAAATTTCTTCAGGGTAAACGATTTTCAAGCAATGAAGAAGTCAAGGAGGCAGTCACGACCTGGTTTGAAGAGAAGTCAAAAGATTTTTTTTCCAGGGGGGTAAAGTCGTTGCAACAAAAGTGGGCGAAGTGTATTGAGTTATTAGGGGACTACATTGAAAAATAAAAAATATTTTTTGTGATAAGTTGTTTCTTTCTTACTCAGGTAGATAAATTATTGAACACCCCTCATATATCATTTCTAAAGAACAAAGTTTGTATACAATCCACCAAACTGCACACATGTAACACCTTCCATGAGGACAGAATATGGTTAGATGGTGAGAAGGATTGCAACTACAGTTACACATCTGCAGATAAACAGCTTGCCACATGTGACATTTCCTGGACAGATGGGCTGTGTGATAATTGTGATGGTGGTGGCAGCAGCAATGGGGGAGAGAGGGAATGGAACATTATCTTGAATCAGTAATGAGTTCTGCCCAAGCCCACACTGCTAACAAAACTATGAAATCATGCTCTCACCACTATAGCAATGGCACACACAACAAACAGAACACTTTCAGTTTGGAACTGATGCTGTTTCCTAAATGTGAAATCCCTGTATTTTGTTTTCACTTGTTTCGGACACCTTACTGGTTCTCCCACAAGTGCCATTTCGCTGCATTTTTCATCTGCCCTCCACACACCTTTGAGGAACAAAGTATTGAGGTTTCACAGCATTCCATTTGCTGTGCTGCCAACTTCTTGACAAAAAAATCAGTTGCCACGCAATATGGAGAGACCTGTGGGTGAATATGACTAGTGTTACTTACTACGCAATTCTTTCGTCCAGTCTGTCTGCAGTCCGGCATCATATTTTACATCGTGTCCTTGAACAATTTTTTCTTGAGGAAGGACACGTCCCTGAAACTCTACTAGTTTTTGAGCAAGCTTCATATTCCACAGTTTAAGGTCTTGCTGTACCTGAAAGAATTTGATACACACCATTGGTGCTGTGAAATCCACCCAACAAAGTGCCGAATATTACTACTCCACTACCATACTGAAATATCATTAATGAAAACTAGCCACATGCTTATTACTGGCATTCATGCACATCCTCCCCCAGATTTGCTTTCCTTACCAAACATAGGGATAAGACTGTTTCAAAGCTGAGAACATGAATAACTGTGGTAAAACAGGAGACCACACATAAAAGATTTTTGGAAGAATGAACTTCATTAGTATACAGAGGTGTTCAGAAGTGGCTGGCCTCCATCACTGCCCAACTACAACACAACTTACCGCGCCTTCCCGCTGCAGGCGCTGATTGAAATTCTCCAATCTCTTTAACCTGACTGGAGGATTAATACGTGTATGTTCACCAAGATCTCGCATGAAAGTGAAATTCCCACGCATTTCGTCTGTTATGCCTGTCATGCGGCACAGTTCTGGTACAAGGTACACATATTCAGGCTCTCCAGACCTTCGCTCTCTGGCCTTTGTAAGACTGACCAGCAACGGTTGTTCTAAATCATGTATTTTCACCTGGTATTTCTGTAACAATAAACAAAATAAGCAATGTATACAAGTGATATCTCAATAAATAAAGCTTCAATAACATGAAAAATAGATCCATTACCAATCTCCCCCACCACAGAAAGCTACAATGTAATCTAACAATATTAAACAATTATGAAATGATTTAGTTTATAAACATAACCAATCCATGTTTCAAAACATAAATGCCTAAAACAATCATCATGGACAGTAACTGGGCATAAACCAACTGAACTAGAAGCACAGTGCATAAACTGAGTTTTTGGAATATTTGTGATGATGATGATGATGGTGCCTCAAGCCACTTGCACACCAAACAACTGCTAATTTCTCTATCTATGGTAAATGACAAAGGGCAAATCCAATGCACATACTCCATTTTGAAACCAAGCAATTTATTAACAATGTCAACAACCTCCCGGATCACTTGCTTCTGACCTTAAGATTCTAAACTTCAGCCACATGAAACCAAATACCTATTTAACATTCAATGTCACATTAAATGCAACTCTTCACAGTTGAAAAGGGAGAACAATGTCCCACGCAGGTGCAGGCATGGTCATTTAATAGCAAAATAACCCCACGCAGGTGCAGGCATGGTCATTTCATAGCAAAATAATCCCACGCCGGTGCAGGCATGGTCATTTAACAGCAAAATAACCCCAGGTATCAGCGGCTACACTGACCTTTAAAGGCTGGACAATGTTATGGGTAAAATCCAAACTAGGCCTATCCAAAACACACAACTCACCTGAAGGTAATAATCTACATAAGAGATTCTTGTCACATTCCCTTTCTTCCTAATTTCAAATGTGCTTTTTGGATTGACTTCAAAATCGACGTCATCCACACGATACGTCGCATTGTTATAGTCAGTCAAAACAACACATCCAGTAATTGCTTGAGTGAAGAGTTTCTGTAAGAAAATTAGACAAAGAACATGAATTCCACGTCTTCATTAACAGAATACTGTATTTAAACAGGCACAGGCCACACCTGCTTTACATTACAAAGTCTGGCTCTTTTAGTGCTACAATTCTGTCCCCTTAAGCATTATACTTCATATCATGTATGTCTCTCAACTGATTTAAGGTCACAGGCCATGGACACTAATGAACAAAGAAACAGTTGTACATTTCATGTAAGGCCCATGTACAACTGGGTTTCCACCTGCACTATCAAGAGTGAAAAATGTGTCCTCTCTCTCTCTCTCCCTCTCTCTCTCTCTCTGAAATAACCTGCATTACGCCCTGTGGGCAGTACAACTCATAAAGTAGTAGTCCAAGCACTCAAGATGGCATAAACATTGCGCCCTAAAAGCTACAACACCAACCACAGAAAAACACGTACAAAAACTGTGATGAAGCTGAACAGAGTTTGTATCCAACATATGGCAGATGTAAAGAATCTGTACTTAAGAAATCAGTTCTTCACATAAATCCAGTACATTACAAGAACAACAAAAAACAAATACGTGGGATCGAAATCTATGCAATGAGAACACAGGCTTTAGGAGTTCTGTTCACTACTACTCCTTTAAATGTTCCTATCTCACAGTACAATAGGAACATTTAAAGTAGTAGTAGTGAACAGACTCATAAAGCCTGTGTTCTTATCATACTGGACGATACACTATTATGAACTATAACAGACTTCAAAATAATGCAATTAAATCACTTTCAGATATTATGAATATTTGGTGTAATATACATTCTAACGAATTATATACGTTTGTCATACTGACGTTTAACTATCATTAAATTAAGCAATATCCAGTAGAGTACATGCCTGACACACACAAAATATAAAATGTTCCTACAAACTGAGAATGAGACATACACCTGTTGCAAAATTATGTTCCTGAAAATGTAACATGTTACAAGCACAGTAAAAGTTACAAGAATGACCTGTAGCTCTGCAACTTTCAAATGTCTCACAAACTGTCTGTCCTACACAAACTGTTCAAGTAGTCACATATTCATACTAACAGTTGGACAGTGTGTCCGTAAAGGCAGGCCTTGTTTTACGACAGGGTTATGTTTCGGAAAAACGCCATGCAAATCAAACACAAAATTCCCATATAACAGTATACTTCCTGGGGGTTAGGGGACTGACTACATCCTGAATAGCGTATGACTATACCACTAGTGGTCATACGGACCTGTATACAAGTACTGTATACACAGTATATGACACACTTCTATATCCTATACATACATTTCTATACAATATATTTATTTCTATTGCAATAAAAATGTAAGAAACTCACATCCATAGTTATGGTACCATTCATTCCAAAAGAACTGTGTAGACAGGCTACATAAACACTTTAGATTCTGACTTAGCACTTTCTGTAATTCAATCAGCATTATCGCAAATAGTGTGTATGGTTCTATGAGCAAGTCTAACATTACAACCTACATCAATTCATTCACTTTTTCCAGGTTGGTGTATTATGTCTAATTTGCCTTCAGTACTGACTGACTGGACATTTTTTCATTTGGATTGCACCAGGGAATGTACATTATGCTGATGAAGAGGGAACTACATCAGCGGCGTGATCACGAACATTGTATACATCAAACTGCGTTCAACAAAATATGATCATGTGAATTCAAACAGTGATGCAAATTTTCAAGTTGTGTTAAGGTGAAAGCACGTGAAAAGAAATCGCATAAAACGAGACCTGCGCGTACAACTTTTCTGGCAACTCTGCACTCTATTTGGCTTATGTATGTTCCAGTCCTGTGCAAAGACACAAAATGACCAAAGCAAGCATTCTTTCAACCTTGCTGAAAACTGCAAATACAAACTTACCCCTAGCACATTTTTGCAAGGTTAAGTGCTTCTGCACATTACAGACAAAAAGGTAATGAACATTTGGTAGATGAACAAACAGTCACCCACAGCAGAAGTGACATAACACTCACCTTATACATTCTTTCATCACCACGTGTACAAGAAGTCAACAGCTCCAGTGCAGTTTCCTGTCGCATTATCTTGTGGTTAATTTCACAGCACATCAGAATGTTAGACTCATGCTGACGGATTGATGTCACATAACCAGGCCAAAGCTCCAGTTTGTGTGCTGGCACAATAATCTGTAACAAACCAACTAATTCTTGTAAAATTACAAAGTAAACAATGACAACAATGCTCACACCAAATACTTGAGCAAACACAGTGGGAGAATTTTGAGCATTATGTTCACCTGAGAATGAGTAGGGATTCCTGGAATGTGATGCTGTCTTTTAAGGTACAAATTTCCATGGCATTACTGATTAAATTGTTCCACTGCACTTTCATCAGGTCAAGAAACTAAATATGAAAATTAACGCAGAAAGATGAAATACCTTTGCCTTTGCATCAAAAAAGTTGCGCCCCACAAGCTGCAGGTTCAAGTGACTAAGACACTTTCGCATCAGTATGTTGAAAAACTGGATGTAATGTGCATCCCCTTGGGCGAGATCGCCTACAAGACGCACTGTGATGCGAATTCTTGTTTCATCTTCTGTCCGAACGGAAATGAATTCAAGTGGCTGCAATAATATAACCATTACACTGTACACACTGTAACACATTTTATTAATTAAGATACATTTAATTTATGATCAAATATGCCAGACAATGGAGGAGGAGGACCACCACCACCTCATCCTCCTACAAAGTGCTGGTTGTTTTACACCTCATCACCTGGCTGATGAGATGTGATACCCTTCAGCATAGACTGGCATCTCTGAGCAGGAATATTCTTCAGGCAGGGTACAGTTATATCTCGCAGACCACATGACAGAAAAGGAACAGGATCAGTGAAATATCGTCAAAGATTGACACAAGGGAAAGAGGGGAAGCTTATAAAACAACAGAGTAATGATTTCAGATGAAATAATGGAACTGAAGTAGATGTGACATTTACTTACATCTTGAGGAAAGCGCACACTAGAGTACAGTATGGTGCCATCGAAGATGTAACCACCCAACGTAGCCCTGTGGTTACGCAATAATGCTTTGCGCACAATGGTTCGCTCCTCATCTGGAGCAAAATCCACCCGGTACTGGTACAAACACCAATCTGTGTGGGTCTCTAGCCTGAAGTAATTAGATTGTAGCATGACTACGCGACCTGATGTACCTATTTCAAAATATCCAGCGTCACATTTAAATACATCTATTCAAACAACCCTCACCTCTATTGGAAGCTCAGTAACAAAATGTAAATGCCAAACATGTTACAAATGTTTCAAACAAGGGCCTAAAATCACCCAGCATGACTTGTTTATTAACTCGGTACTGAAACTAAATGCCCCGTATGATGTGCATAATACCAGAATTAAAATAATAACTGCATGAGCAATGACATTACATGTTATCACCAACACCTGATGTTCATCGTTTTGAGAATCTGCCTGCTTGAAGGGTATGCCTGACATGAGGTAGTCACTTTCTCACAAAATCAACATCAGGCCAAAAATTTGGTATAGACACACTGTTCTTTCAAGTCTGCCACTTTATGGCACGCCAAAATTAAAAATGGAACATACACTTGAACTTCCCAATGCATTATTCAACACCACACATGCTACAGCCATATTCCAAGAATTAAACCCAGAACATTCTACTCCGCTCTACGCTACATCTAATGAAAAAATTTTGTCTGCAATAATGTCATCCAGTGGTCAGTCCAAAAACTATGTAATCGCATGACATATGCCTCAATAACACAGGCCCTTCCAGACAGACATGGATCAAAACTATGTACTTGAAAAAACATAATAGGAGCCCTTCACTTTCGTTTACTGAAGCAACCATCGAATGGCTGTTAGCCTTCAATGAACATATTCCCAATATAATGTCAGAATAAAGCCTGTGTTTAAAGTGTAGCTCACCTTTCTTTGAATTTAAGGTGGCTGGTCGAGTACGCACACTTTCGACATTTACTTGACGACGCCCTCGCATGGCACCACGCCCCACTGGGGCGCCATTTCCATTCCCACCGCTGTCACCAGCCCCACCTAAGAAGCAAAATGTTTTACATGAAGGTTCACTTAAGCAGAAACAGCACCTTCTAGATCACCTGAATCCAGTAGAATGCACTGCTATATCCTTGCTCACACCTTTCACACCACTAGCTCAAACCTCCGTATCAGAGGCACGTACCATGCCAATTTAATGCTTGGTCAAACATTAGGACACTCATATAATCCATGGTATGTCATATACAAGGGTCAACATTTTCGAAAGATTATGCATTCACAACATGCTATTATTTCTTGGTATCCAGACACAGAAATGCTGTACATTTCTTACACTAGGCCACCATGCACTTGTACTTACCAATGGACAACTGCTTCATTTGTGCAGGCAGAATGTCCTCTCCAGGCTGTGTTTCTGTACGTGCGCTAACACGATGCAGTGCTCTGCCCCCACTCACTACAGGGACAACCTATAAATTTGCAACAGACATAAAAATGTGGATTTTAACCAGTTGGCAAGATATAAGGTGTTTGTATCTGTAAGTGCTTTTCAACACAACCACCCTTGGCACACTTCCCATTACTGCCATATTATTATCACTTGTCATTCTTGCTGCTGCCATTTTCTAGGGACAGGTACTGTGCAAACTGCAAGTATTTCCATAATGACCCTTTAAAACAGGATATGTGAAATGGAACATCATATCACTCAGGTCACAGCCAGTCAGCTGACTAACTCAACAGCCTCACACTTCAAAAGCGACGAAGGAATGGGTGGGGGGGGGGACCACTTCCAACATGAAATCACAGAATACACATTCAGGGATGTACAAACTAACATGCCCCGAATGCAACAAAGCGTATGTGGGGCAAACCAGCAGAAATTTTACTACACGTTTTAACGAGCACAAAAATGCATTCAAGACCAACAGCCACTCTTCCAAATTTGTCCAGCACCTTGTGGAACATACAAACTCCCTCGGTACCACCAACAGCACGATGCAAGTGTTACGATGACAGAACAAAGGAGCACACCTTAACACAGTCGAGAAGTACTACATTTACACGGAATACACCAAAGACAACCACATGAACGACAACCAAACTATCTTCCCTAACAAGATCTTTGACGCCATTTTAAATCCCCACCAGCCATATCCCCACCACCCACCCCAGGCTTTAGAGTGGTCACACAACCCATCACCCCACACAGGCACGTTTTTTAATATTAAGGCAAAACAGTTAAGAAGCAGCCGTAGCATCAGGCTACACACATCACACCCGGGGGTTACGCAGTGATCAGGTTTTTTTTTTTATTAATTCTAGTGGTATGTGGTGACTTAATAGTCGGGTACAAATAGAAACAGTACAATACAGATTTTGCAGATTATAACAAGAGGAGTGTACAAGAAGCAGCCACAGCGCCAAACTACACACATCACACCCCGGAGGTACACACAGTGATCGAGTTCTTTGAAAATTCTAGTGTTATGTGGTGACTTAATAGTCAGGTGCATAGACAAACAGTACAATACAGATTTGGCAGATTATAACAAGAGGAGTGTACAAATAAGGCGACCCACACACAGAGCACTGACGCAGTCCCCTCGCATCATATATAGCACAAATGACTGGAGAACACACACAACATGACACGAGCCTCGTGATCACCTGTGGAAGACACCCACCCACCACACATAAGTACCATCATTACTAACCCAAGACAGATAGGTCACACACTCTGCTAACACTCCACTCACCACACATTTTTTCTCTCCCACAGAAACCCAGGGATACCAGACCTGGCATACCCCCCCACCTGTACAACATTGAGGCGTCAACAAATAGTGGTCCCACGGAAATCCCCAACTTTAGGTACACAGTGCCTAGCTACTAAGTATAGAATGGTAAACCTGTAGCCTCCACCTACTTGGCATAATTTTTGCAATACATATTAGTTACCAACAGAGCACCAAGTGATGGGATTTCAACATCTAGATGCAGATGTGCATAATGTATAAAACTACGGTAGCAGACAGATGTAACCTGACAATGGCCACTAGGTTGGCCGAAACATGTAGTTTTTATTGGTGATGCTACTACGTAGCTAATAAAACTTCCACAGTTGTGTTTTGACCATTTTATCCTATTTAATATGATTGTAGTACACAACGGAGATGCCCCAACTTAAAATCCTGAAAGCCCATTTTCTGTCTGTGAGTCCTGAATATATTGCTCACTGAATGCAATTGTGCCACAACCAAAAAATTGCCCATTTGGAGAATACAATCAATCTAAAAAATATAACTACACCCAAAAACAATGGTATCTAGCAGTGTATGTTTCAACTGACAGGTGTGCTGCTATTGTCAGACGCAGTTGTTATATTTTTGAGGTCAACTGTGGCATTAACTCCAAATGGAAATTTTTGGGTTGTGCCAATATTGCATTCAGTATGCGTTACATTCAAACTCTTTTTCCGGACTAAAAATAATGTTTTGGAAGCGGCACTAGATGCAGGAACTGTTAAACTCACATTCTAATGCTTCTGTCATTACTTTATTCAGCCCATCATTGATTTCTCATTCCATTAGTTTACAAAATCAGTCGTTTCAAAATTAACCTCACGAGTATGTCAGTTCCTCTCTTAGTTGTGGACATTAAAAATACTTGCTGTCAGACTTCTTCAGTATATTAAATGTACAATAAGTATGTTACAAGTGTAGAGGCCATGTTTCTCACGACTCAGGACAGGAACTCCTACTAATCAAAGCCAGCATATCTGGCAGCTAATGTGTGACAGTACCAAAAATTCATTAAAAAAACAATGGAATTCAATTTTCTGCCACCCACCTCAATCTGCTGCCTCTTTTTGGAATACTACATCCTCAACTGCTGATTCATGGAAGTACCCTCAAATTTTAAACCAAATATCATCATGCTATCACCAAGCACCTTCAGTTCAAATTGAAATCCCCAGTTTTCTTGAAACAACAGCTAATGTCAGTTTTCCTTGTAGCATCTTGAAGTGCACTGCTGACATCAGAAGCAGTAACTTGCAACAAGTGCGAACAGCTCTTGGCTACAACCACTTGACATCAACCTTTATGGACATTTAAATATCAACGATAACTACATGGAGGTCTGATGTGTACCACCTGCTACTTATGTGCATGTATACACTAAAATCAGAATACAGTTCTTAACACAAGAATTTTTACCTTCTTTTTTGTACCTTCCCTGTACATGGGAAATTCATTAGAAATCAACAGTGACACCCACCCAATCAGCTTGCAGAGAGCAAGATCTGCTATTTTGATCATTTTCAAACCCCCTCTTCTTGTAATAGCACCCTAATGGTGCATACGTCATTACTCAAGCATAACTAAATAGCTGGTATCTCTCAAACCCCATACAAAAGGAAGTAAATGTACACTGAACTATCTGTAAAGGGCGTTACAGGAACATAATACAGCAGTCCCTTGCTAATCCACACAAATTTGGGCTAAACGTAGGCCTCTCTTTCTCCCTGGTAATCCGGAGATCCAGCCATTGTCCACATCATGAGAGGAAAATCAGAAACAATCCATACACTGAAACTCACAGCATGCACGAAGTGGAAACAGCCAGCCAGTCTTTTAAATCCTCAGCAGTAAGGACATTATGTCTCAAGTGTTGTAGCTCCCTTTCACTGCTATTTCACTATTAGAGTGAAACGATGGCAATGAACTGTACCATTATTATTATTATCATCATCATATCATCGTTATCACCTATATGCAGGGTATTTACAATTATATTCCAGAAACAATCCATGTTTCTAGGGTATACAGTGTTGCAGCTGTTGTGTATTTACAATCTGTGCTACATATAATGTTATTCTGCATGTTAAATGTTTTGTACCTTTACATTAGTACTTCCCAGAGCATGTGTGCAGTGCCCAATATGGCAGGTTTGTGTAGTTCCCTTTTATCATCATCATCATCACCATCATCATGTGATGTTAAGCGCAGTACTTAGGATTCAAGAAGTTATACTTTAGCTTTGTTGACGACATTTTGTATGTAACCTATACAACAGAGTGTCCCCTTGGTGATCTGGATTCCCAGGTAATTCGAATCGATGCTTCCCCCCAAGAAGTCCAGACTACTGTAACTAAACCTCCAACACAGTCACTGACAGAGTGAAATACAATATTCAGAATGAGTCCTCTACAGAAAACGAGTTCATACGAGTACACTAACTTTTTTTTTCAAAGTAACTCTTTCAACAGCATGCAAGACTCGAGATTCACCTGCTGTTGTGGTGGTGGTGCTACTGGTCTGGGTCTTGAATGTTGCTGGAAACCTGGTGGGGCGCACGGTTTGGTTGGTGGTATGGTAGCGTCTTCTCCTGGACGCCTAGCAGCCTGCTCCTGTTGTGGCCGAGCACGGCCACGAGCCCTGCCGCCTCGTGCCCATCCACCCTGTTCAGACATCCCTAAACAGATTAAGCAAAAGGACAGAACTAAACATCACATTCCAGACTTCACTCAATGAAATAAGAACACCAGTAAGTGTCACTTTTCATGTGTAATTTATCTACGTGGTGTGGCTACAAAATAACCAGACTGATGTTGGAACATTTTTATTAAAAAAATTACACAATAGAAATGGCGCCACCCTCAATGTACTCCCCTCCCCGATCCCTACACCACTCCATGTGAATCTTCCACTGCTGGAAGCAATGCTGCAGGCCATCTTCTGATAGCTTATTCATGAGCTCAGTCCCTTTCGCCTTCACTGTATCTATGGACTCGAACCTGGTTCCTCTTAACGCAGACTTGATCTCTGGAAATAAAAAAAAGTCGCATGGGGATAGGCCAGGTGAGTACAGTGGATGTTCCAACACGGTGATCTTGTGCTTCGTCAAAAACGTCTTGACAGCCAGGGCGTTGTGTGCCGGTGCATTGTCTTGGTTAAGAACCCATGAGCTGTTCTTCCACATTTCAGGTCTTCTTCTACTCACCCTTTCATGAAGGTTTGTCGAAACCTCCTTGTAGTAGACCTGGTTAACGGTCTGACCTTCAGGCACCAAATCTATGTGAACAATCCCTCGAATGTCAGGAAAAAAACGATCATCACTGCTGTAAATTTGGATTTGCTCTGCCGTGTTTTCTTTTGCCTTGGTGAACAGGGGCTCTTCTGGTGCATGGATTGGCACTTACTTTCCGGGACTTATTGAAAAAAAACCATGATTCATCACAAGTTATTACATTCTCCAAAAGTTTGGGTCTTTTCAATGTTTTGAAGAATGTCAGCACAAATGTTCGTTCATATTTCCTTTTGTTCAGGAGTGAGGAGTCTCGGCACCATCTTCGAACACACTTTTTTCATGTTGAAACTGTTAGGTAAAATCTGTCGAACAGTTTCCTTGTCAATGTTAACTCAGCAACTGCTTGAATGCTCAGGCGACGATTTTGTCGAACAATTTCACCGACTTTTTCAATGTTAGCATCTGTTTTTGATGTGCTGGGATGAATGGAGCATTGGCCATCTCCAGTCTCTTCCCTTCTCTCTTTAAACCTTTTATACCACTTTAAAACTTGAATATGAGATCGACAACCATCACCACAAAATTTCTTCAACAAATCATATGTTTCTGCAGCAGATTTTCCAAGTTTCACACAGAATTTCACATTGACGCGTTGCTCCACATTAACACTTAACATGAATGACGGAGAACAAGAAAATGATCCACTTCAAGCAAAGGCTACTGCCGAACTGTTTGCCACACGACCTTGAAATTGTAACCGTGAATGGAAGTGAGAGCACAAGCCAATACGACACATGGCTCGCTGCTGCCAAGTTTACAGGGAAGCTGGAAAAAATTAAGTCTGGTTATTTTACAGCCACACCACATACACTAGCTGTTACTTAAGGGTTGCCCCACGTCAAAGCACGATAGCAGTTGAAGCACTGACCTTTGATTCAAATGGAATTATCTAAGCCTACAGATTATGAAGTGCCCATACTTAATTCCTGTCCATTACTTTCCAAGCTGCTACATGATGTAGTTCAAATTCTCATTGAATTTTCCCACAATCAGAGTTACTAAAATCTGTGTAACTCTACCGCTAATTCAAGGTCCCATTTCTGGACCAAATGTGACCTGTTAAGTGGGCTATTCTGACACAGACATTTCTCCTTAATGTGAGAGATGTAATTATGTTTTCCCCAAAATATGTGATTCTTTAAATATATTCTGAGAAAACTGCATGCTAGTACATAATGGGTTTATGAGGCTCACTTTTCATACAAAGACAAGTTACACACATGTTGCTGTTGATTACTTACATTCAGTACCACAGTAGGCACATAAGAACTACATGATTAATAAGAAACATAATTCTTGCACCACTTCACCCCAAAGAAAGGCATTACAGCGTTTTTAAACACTGAGAACTATTTGCCCAATGACACAGCACAACCCACAACATGCACCTTGAGTTATATGTATGTTAAGGTGACCACACATAAAGAGACATCTCAAGTCCGCACACACATAACTAGGTAAGTCATTGCATAAGTCCTGAAACCTCTAAATCTGTACTGAAAACTGTGAGACATGCCACTACTCAATTTTTTTATATACAGGGAGACAAGTCTCAAATCTGTTACTGCCCAAACACTGGAAGACTTTTTATGCATATGCACATACTATGGCACTGTCCCATATACGAAATAACTTTTTTTATAGTTGTATTGTGTCATTTTACAGTGTGTTTACTGGAAGAAGTCTTGAATTTGTATTATGACGTGTACTATGTGCTGTGGCTCACCCCAAAAGATCGATGGAGTGTAAATACATTCTATTCTAGTCTAAATCATAAAATTTCTTTGCAGCAGTCAACAATATAATACTTGAAGATGACTGTGGAAATCGTTACATAAGCCTGCCTGTACAACTGGCATGGTATCTACGGGCTCCTCCACATAAGGGTTTGCAGAACTGCCTTTCCAGTTAGCATTTTGTTCCCATAACCCCATCACATACACCTGCTGTCATGTGATGTTAAGTGCCATTCAGCATCCACACTAAAATCAACTTCACGACACCACGGGTCGAAGGGCAAAACATAAAAAATAAAATCTTGGCCAAAATTTTTCAATTTAACAGAACGACAATGCAAATTTGCTGTCCAACAAATGCCTACAGGGTCATGCAACCAAACTTGCAGTCTTGTCATTTTCTTTTGTAAAGGCTGTAATCTGGCACCTCCAGAAACAAAGGGTTGCCAACTATCACAAATTTACAAATATTACAGCATTACACCAAATATATATCTTAAAGTGTACTCAGCAAATTCATGGGCATAACTAACCGTATGTTAAATATTAAAAGATAAAAACAGTATATGTCAAACAAATCATTTATTGTATGGGGCTACACGTTTCAACCCTTTACAGGGTAATCATCAGGCCTTCTTTGGAACCAAGCCAATAAATGCTGCGTACATGTTGGGATCCCAACTATGCTTACAATTAACACAAACGTAATGTATCTAACAATTACGTACATCGAAGCATTACAAGAGGCATTAAGAAAATAAGCCAGAGCCTCCCGCAGGTTCTACACAAGTAAGACAACACCTCATATCCATAACATTCAATGGTTACACAAGCTACGTCCCGCTTCTCCTAGACTGCCAGATGCTACTTATATCATCATAAAGCTCACGCTAACAAGGGACAATTTCGACTTCTTCAGAAGCCCACACAGACCCAAAGTGAGATGCTTTTACCAAAACCATGACTTTATGTATATGTCAAGATTTTCTACAACATCCAGTCTACATTTTACCTCTTAAAAATTTTAAACAATCATTTCTATTTTATGTAATTTAATTGTTCACAATTGTTTACACAGTTTGTCAGTAGTTATCAACCTCTTGTAGGCTACATAATACTGTCTACAGATTCATCTTCCTATCCCTTGCTAAATATTTTTTACCGGGTTCTTTGTTCCTGGACATACCGATCTCCCTTATACCAAATTGGCACACTATTCATAATTTTTGGCAAGTGTTGTGATTTCCTCAGTTCTACATCATTTCAGAGAATTTTTCCAACTGAAATCAGTCTGCATTCTCACGAAGGATACATATACAAAAGTATGTGTACCACTTGCTTCATCCTAGACTGCTTGTGGCCCCAACTCTGCAAACTCCACACAGTCAATAAACATATCAGATTCTGTTCCTTATACCTTCAGCAGGTTTCTTTGAGGTAACAGCATATAAATTGTTTCTGAAAATGAAGTTTTTTTGGTATGTGAGCTATTATATTCCTTTGTACCAAGTAAGACCCTGCTAACTGCATCAAATACATTAAAAATGTTCAACCATTCAGCTCCTGCAGGAGACAGAAAAACCGGAAATTAACATCTTAAGCGTAAATGGTGTTGATCAGACATGAAATCACTCTAACACGAAAGCCTAGAGTCCACAGTGGACTGTGTTTACATTTATATCTGCAACTGTGACTTTATATGCTGACAGCCATGCACACATTCTTGAAGAAGTGAGATAAGCACAAAAAAAGGCTTATGTTATAATTACATTACCCTGATCACGCACACAAGTATACTGCTACTGTGAGAGAAGAGTACGTTTAAGTGTTAATAACTGAGGAACTGTTCACCGTTAACTGTTACACAGAAATTATGTACACCCATTTTCTATTGTGGTGTGGTTATTATAGCAGTCTATTTCTCTACCCTAAAAGTTCCATTACAAATTAAATCAAATTCACTACAAAGGATTAAACATAAAAAATCTGGGAAAATAATACCGAAACGATTAGTGAGGGATCTCAATTCTGCCATTAGCAAAACCAACACATGTAATTAAACACTGCCCAGCCATTAACATTAACTACTCAAAAACTACTTTCCTCACAACTTAATGCTCCAATGGACTTGATATTCATTTACTTCTGACAAGTCACAAGCTGTTTTTCCCACACACATGAAAACTGCAATTCAAATAAACATTTGGTGAATTATGCACTTTGATGAGGACTGACAAGGGACAACAAAGGGGTGAGACGGAAAAAAGTGTTGGGGTTACGGTTAGCACTACACTCCTGGGAGTAATTAAAAATTCAGTTAAACTCAATTCAGGTGTTAGTTGCAATGGGTGGTGAAGCTGTTTCATTGTAACATATAATCTTTTCAAATGAGTACCAATGGACACCTATAGCAACCCGGCTACCAGCTATGTGACCTAGACATTGAAGCCTGAGAGGGGCTAAGGCATTTTTCTCTGCCCCAGGACATCCAGACTAGTTCTGGATCCCAGACAGCCTCCTATTCATGGGAACCAGGATACTCTCCTGGAGGGGGGGAGTGGCTTTTCCTTGGAGTCCACCACTCACCTCCATTTAGCACTGAAGTGAAGAATGAGCAGAAATGTATCTCTAAACCCACAATTTGTCTTCATGGTGTGTGCACTGATTGTGCCATCTGTCAGGAACTTCCGGGTGAGTGACAAGGTAGAAGGTATCACTCAGGGAAAAGCAGCTTATGATGCTACACAATAGAATACTGTGGTTAAGGTCAGAGGAAAAATGACAGACCCATGCTCTACTGAAGTTGCCAAGTCGTCACAGGTTTTGAAACTTGTCAAGACTTTTTTATGACTTGCTATATCAACAGGAAGTCATTACTTTCACGTTAGTACATATTTGTAAGCATCCCTTTCAGGTCTTAACCCTTCAGCGTGGAGTGACGAGCACTGCTCGTCATAGCGAAAACATCACCTGTCGTGGAGTGACGAGCAATGCTCGTCATGGTGCATGCTCTCACTCCTTCGTCTATATCTCAACAACATAGGGAGCAAATGTAACCGGGCTGCTTCGTGCTTGTTCGTGAAGGAGCTGGCTCTCTTATGGTGTGGGAGACAGTTGCTAGAAATTATTTATTTTTTTTTCTGCTCTCGAATTTTGGGTTTTCTTTTTGCAGTCGTGGAGTGATGAGCACTGCTCGTCATGCTGCACACTCTCGCTCATTCGTCTATATCTCGACAACATAGGGAGCAAATGTAATCCGGCTGCTTCGTGCTTGTTCGTGAAGGAGCTGGCTCTCTTATGGTGTGGGAGACAGTTACTAGAAATTATTTTTTTCTCTGCTCTCGATTTTGGGTTTTCTTTTTGCAGTCCCTAATTTCACACAGTTTTATGCATCCCTCTAACAGTGAAATAAACAGGAAACGAATGTTATTGCTATTGTCATATACCTGAGCTATGTAGCTTTGAAATGGTGTATGACTTCACCCTCATATATCAATAGATTGTTCCTTCACTGCTGTTTTCGGGTCTGGATTTCAATTGTAGCTGCAGTCTGTTGCAATGATGGCGTCAAGTAGGAAGTGTTTGTTGGTGGATGAGATTGAACAAAGTTTGCTAGGGGAACTTACAGCTTCTGATCAGAGTAGTTGTAGTGACGACGATGACTCAGGTGGGACCGATGATTTGACTTAGTTGAAGTAACTGGTTCAGAATGTACTGATAGTGAAAGTGACGATGTGCAATGTGCCATTGCATCCAGTGCGCCTACTGCTTCGAGTGCTACATTTACTAGGGAGGACATGACGAGTTATGTAAGGCAAAGGGAACAATTTGTTGATAACTATGGGCCTCAAAATGAAACTCATTGTGCTAAAGTGTTCAAAATGTTTTTTGATGACCAACTGATGGAACTAATAGTGCACGAAACAAACACTCATGCAACACAAAAAATACAAGCCAGAAGTTTCATTCCATTGCGTTCCAGAATGCGGGACTGGAAACCTATCACTAAAGATGAAATGTATGTTGTGTTAGCACTTTTCATGCTGATGGGAATAATACAGAAGCCCACACTACGTTCATATGTTTCAAAAAATTATATTTTGGCGACTCCAATCTTTGCTTCTACTATTTCTATGGATCGGTTTGAATCAATTTGCAAATTTTATGCATTTCAACAACAACCATGTAGGAACATACCAGAGACCATCTAAACTTTTCAAAATCTATCCAGTCCTGTCCCATCTCAACACAAAGTTTCAGAGTTTGTACTTACCTGGGCAGAACATTGCAATACATGAGTCACTAACGCTATGGAGAGGAAGACTTTCTTTCATACAGTATATTCCCCTAAAGTCTTCCAAATTTGGAATCAAGTCATATGAACTATGTGAGTCCAGTTAGGGGTACTTGTGATCCTTTATAATTTATACTGGCAAAGACACTGTGTTCCAGACAGCATTCATTTCAGGTGACACAAACAAAACAGCAGCAATTGTGTTGTAACTTGTGGAGCCATTGCTGAAAAAGGGCCGCACGTTGTGGATGGACAATTTTTATAACTCGCCAGCTCTAGCTCAAAGGCTAAAGACCTTGAAAACTGTGTTGGAACCCTGCAACTTAGTAGGAAAGACGTTCCACAAAGAGTGAAAGAGAAGAAGCTAAAGAAAGGAGAATTGGTAGCTCTACATTCAGGACCAGTGTCAGTTCTGAAGTGGAAAGACAAAAAAGAAGTGACAATGATTTCAACATACCATGGACAGGAAACAAGAATGAAACTAACAAAATGTAGACAGGAAAAGCAAAAGCCTGTATCAGTTCTAGATTACAAAGAAAACATGGGTGGAGTTGATCTAAAAGACCATATTCTTCAACCCTATCTTTTGGAAAGAAAGAAAATGAGTAAATGGAACATAAAACTGTTTGGGAAATTACTCAATATTACAGTTCTAAACTGTATGGTAATATGCCGCACAAATTCAGGACAGACCAAAATAGACCATTTTTAATTCAGCATAGAACTGGTACAGGCACTACTCACTGAACATGGAAGTGGAAGTGTCAGGAAATTACAAGGCCATCATTCCACAGACAAAAATGTGCCGCAACTTCTTGAAAGACATTTTCCAGAAAGAATACCACCGACAGAAAAAAAGGCCAGGCCAACAAAGAGGTGTGTAGTGTGTTACAAAAAC
>Ga0136643_10004944_pt1 | contig 18629 bp, 14 predicted proteins | sample TergutLab28metaG_FD_96883 | JGI IMG/M metagenome (GOLD analysis project Ga0136643, IMG submission 96883) | Labiotermes labralis P1 segment gut microbial communities from Petit-Saut dam, French Guiana - Lab288 P1 (version 3) (version 3) | ecosystem: Host-associated > Arthropoda: Insects >...
GCCATTATCTCCGTAACCGTTCAACTTTGGATATAGGTGTTTTGGGTTATATCGGTATACTTTAACATAAGGAACACTCTCCCGAAGTCTGGCACATTCCTCCTGGGACAACCTGTATATATACACGGACACCTAAAATGCTAAAATGGGCTCGGACTGGAATCATCCCATGAGGTAAGGTGAAGTGTGAAGGGCAAGGGCAGTGCCACTGGTAGGTACTATGATGCAGCCAGTAAGGTAGTGGGCGGGGGAGGGGGAGTCAGCCAATCACTAATTACATTATCCCAATACATTCATGCATCCACCTGTTCTATGGTGTTCTTCTTCTTCGACATTTCAACTCCTGAAGATGAGACCATTTTCTTGCCTTGAAATGTCAGTAACTGATTACCCAGTACTGCAGTGTCATGTCCCAGAAGAATAAATAACTCAACATCAGGCTGGTTAAAAATCTGATGAAAGTGATTAGGTGGTCTCAAGAAACACCACCAGATCCTCACTCAGAAGGTTCTGAGTTCAGTCCTCTCTCACATGTCTCAGCACGTTATCTAATTACATACCGAACATTTCATCTGCACTTACGATAATACTTTTATAACATAGAAGATACAAGTAAAACCCACCCCTCAACCAACAGGTCAGAGCAATGCTAAGCTGTAAGACCCCTTTGCTATCCTATGAGTGCCCCCACACCCAAAAATGATTCTATTGGTGAGCACAGGCTACATCGATCAACACAGGCCATAACTGAAGACACCAGACAAACAATGTGATAATGTCTCTCAACAAAATATACTAACCAGAATGCATATCAAAGTCTGGGTAAACAGTAAAAACATCTTGGACTGCAATATCTGCCACTGGACTGTCAAAGCGCAATTCACATGTAAAAGGAAATGATGCAGTGTGGTATTCAACAGGACAAGTTCCATTTCTGGTTATCAGGTTGCCAGTCTTGCCCTTGTCCTTTGCATTTCCAAGAATAATTGACACTCTGAACTTGGGTTTCTTATCAGAATTGATCAGGGTGTTGTCTGAGGGCTCCACAATTCTTATCTATAAGCAAAGCAATAACAAGTATAATGCACAGAACCAGACGTGAAAAGATTGTTCACACTAATTTTGAAAACCTTTGCCTCATAATAATACTGACAATAAATTACACTGCATACTTTGCAGCACAAATTAAATTTGTGACTATTTGCATTTAACGTTTAAAAAATTCTAGTCACACATATAAATGGAATAGTTAGGTGGCTCCATCAGTACAATCAACAGATGTTATTAATTCATGAAACTATGAATCAATGATGGCAAGACATGCACAGGACTTCCCAATCAGCCAAATAACAAACTCTACTGTGCAGGGTCATCATGGTAAAGTTTACAGGCACTCAAATGCATATAAAATTCCTTGCCTTTTATTGAAATTGAAAAAATTCACACTAGTTGGTAAAACAGAGACTTCACCATAAACATAACAACTTACTACAGCACATACTATACAATTAAGAATGATGACATAACATGTTCTGGCCTTACATATGTGCTGTCATCAGGTCATTAATGTATCAAAGAACACACAGAAAAGCTTCAGTTTTCCAAGTATAAAATTTAAAATTATAAATGTAAAAGCTATATGTACAAGTGATTGTTTCCTCAAGGGATTAGGACCTCATGCCTCAGAAATTACATTCAAACACGGGTCTCTTCATGTTGTTACTGTCACATGTGACACAATGTGTGATTTTCAGTCTGGCGTTCAATTTTAATTGATTTCTAACTAAAGTAAAGCCCACTTAAAATGCTTCTGCAAAAAATTCAATAAATTAGGCTTATTAAGAGAGAATCCTCAAAAGTGTACGCCAGTAAAAAATACTATTTTGTAGTTCCTGCTGAAACTGATACTCTTTTTACAAGAACGCTATACTATACAAATTCTGCATTAAATAATTCATTTCCACCATCAAACAACATTTTAAAGTTTAATCTGCTTTGGTGATTATAACACACTCTTGAAGCAAAGACATGATTTTTTCACAACCACACTTAGTAGATAAGGAACTGATTCTAAATACTGTAATTTGCTATTTTTACCCTTTTTTGGCCAAGCCATTCACTTACAGACTGAGTAATGTGTCTTTTATTTCAAGTCAACACAGAAATCCAAAGTTCTTAAATAATTTTATGGAAGGAAAATTTAAAGTGGTATTCACTTTGTTTACAACATCCAGATTTTCATGAAATTAGTGCAGTATATTTTCTGAGACTGTTTTTAATGTACTAGCCATGCTGATCATGTGTTCAATAATAAATGGCTCTACATGACAAAAACTACACAAATATGCAATTTCAAGTTAACACTAAAGGTATAAATATTTTGAAAACAGAATATTTCAAATTAAAAAAAATTAAAGCAAACCAGTTACCGCAATGTGCTGTGTATATTATTTCTGGCATGCCATGTAGCCCAACACAGATAGAAAGAGAGAGAGAGAGAGACAGACTGGTGCAGTATACTTCCTTTCCTCCCCTCTCCTCTCTCCCTTCCAACCTTGCTATCTTTCCTCTGAACTTTCAAAATTTACACTTACTTGATCCTTCAACCTGGAACCTGGCTTGGGCTGCATTACTAAGCTTGTTTTTGACCAGAAGGAGGTCCCAAAGGAATCCCTGCTCTTGCGATATTAGAAAGAAATTAGGTTTTGTGTTTGATCTACAGACACTGCCAAACAGGTTTTACTTTGTAGTGATTTACTGTGTTAACAAAGGGCAGTGAGCCACTGAGTGGTCACTATTTGTACTGTAAATAATTCACTGCTGTATTTCCATACTACCTTCCAGTTTTATTATTATTCATTATACGCTTGTTATTTTTTACTCACTTATATGTGCTCATTAGGGTGACTTGCACCTCCTGTTTAATTCCATGGCTTCTTTTTAGTATGGAGGAAATGCTTTCATGCCATCCTCCATTAAAGACCCAAGCTAACACATGATGTAGTTACACAATACAGTACACCCCATGACATTGCATCACGATGTGTGAAATGCTCGTGTGGAAACTGATGGCAGCCCTGTCAGCATGTGATGCCATTTCCTGCCATAAGTGCCCAGAGATTAATATTTCGTCCCTAAACCAGTACTTCTGATTGGTGGGGGAAACGACGTTGGAGACCAAGTTTAGGAACTAAGAGAATTATTTCACCACTATATATTATGAAAAAATTGAACAGGAAATTGTCAAAGACTTTGATGCAAAAATATTCAAATGGGTGAAAAATTTTTCATGTCATGTCATAACATTCTCATGCTTCTTGGGCAACATGTCCCTTCAAGGATGGAACATATTAAAGGGCAACATATATATATTAATCATATGAGAAAAATCTTGGGACTAAATTGTTCTGACTTCTTGTGGGTGTGAACATTTCAATTGGGTTTCACTGTAATTATTTGATCTAAAATTACTTCAGTTCCAAACAGCCAGCTAGTGTAATGTCAATAAGGAGTGTAATGTAAGGGGAGACACAATGAAAAGTTTTATCTCATGTGAGACAAGAATAATGTTATACTCCCAATGGACAATATTATCATCTTCAACAGTGGTCACATGAATTCTGAACTCGATGAACCATCCGATTGGTGTTTTTGCCACTGTCTGCACTCCAAAAGCTACTTTCAACATTCCAAAAGCTTCCATTCCATCTTTCCCCACTTTTAAATTTCATGCTGACATCCTGTTCTTTCAAGTCTGCCATTTTCTAGGTATGCCTAAGTGCAAATGTAACCACATGCAGTTGTACTTAGCCAGACATTACTCAATAACAACAGGTGGTGCAGTCTTATTCCATGCAGCAATTGACTGAGCAGACACTACTTTATATCTCGTGGTATTAATTTATAGCAGCAGCAGTAGTGTCATCTCACAGTTGGTCGGTAGACTGTGTGATCGTACTGTATACATAAATCATCAATAAACCAATTCCACAAGCAAATATTAAAAATACAAGAGGTGTTTTAACTTACCACGTCCACCGCAAGGGCCTCCAAGTCAACAAAAGTGTTAACAGATGCCACATGGTGTTTCACCACCACATTTCCAACTGCTTGTACTTTACCAATGCCCAAAACTGGATCCAGAATCAGGACCCTTTCATTATCTGTTTCCCATGTCCCACGTACTCCATCAAGAGAAGATAAAGGCACGGTGAAGCAAACAACATCACCAACTGTCAAGCTTTGCTGTCACACAAACAAGAAAGTCTGCAATTAGACAACATAAATTTCATATCTGTGTCAAAAGCAAAAGTATGCACTTGGTTGTTCAGTTTCAGGTGTTGGGCCATAATGAATACCTTGGTACTCCAGTCTCATATGGGCCTACTGTACACTCTGTGCAACAAAATTTTGTAAGTCAAAAACCAGGATTGACGTAAGCACACAGATGCCATCATAATTCCAGCTATTCATAATTTACCTGAATTTGTCTCTCCGTGGCTCTTCTCTGCCATCCACTCATTACATTTTATTTGCATTCCATAGCTATTAACCAAAGACAACAATATGCCTCCTTAATTTGAAGACAAACATGGGCTAAAAATAAATTTCTGTAGCAAGTATGGTTCAAATCCAGGCATGCTAATGCTGTAAGAAGAGATAACTTACATTAAGATAAGGCATACTTCAGCTGTGTTTCAAATCTACCTGTAAGATTTTAGGTGGCAAGGGAAACTGTTCTGACAGGACAAGAGTGCTGACCCCCCTAAAGATTTAGGTGCTTTTCCAGTTTTTGAGGGTCTGACAGCCAAAGCTGGGTAGCTGCAGTGATTAGTGGTCACAATTGGCACATTTTGAAAATTGATTTTGACAAGTTGCAGTGTCTGTATATTTTTTAAAGCAGAAGATTCAATTCTCTGTCCACTGTGGAAGTCCATGCCATAGGTAGGGTAAACTGTCTGCCCAGCAACCACAAAGCCCTGAACATGTCCAACAACACATGTGAGATGTGTCTACCCCCACTCATTCATAACAATTTTGCCAAAACTGGGATGTCCCCATAAGTTCTGGATGACCAATCGAAATAAGTCTGATTTTTGTGAAAGTCACGCTGACTTTGACTACAAGCATCTTAGATGTGTGTTGGTTGTAAACATACATTTATACACAAGAGGTAAAAATTATTCTGATAATTCTAAAGTTGGTTAGAGATCACTGTGAATTAATAATGAGTGAACACTGCTGAATTACAGCTAACACCACTGATGGTTACGGAGTAAGGATAAAGAGAAATTTTGTAAACTGATCAAATTAAATTTATCAGTACTGAAACTCTTACATTCAGTCTGTGTAGATATTTAAATAAACCACCAAATGTTTAACCAACCAGCAAACCACCAAACTGCAAAAGGCAAATCTAAAAACAAGTACTCAATCAAGGAAAGCAACATGAAGAAGGGAGAAATGATGGATACATAAACTCCATTACTTTATTAAAACTTGTGACTTCATTCAGCAACACAGCAAAAATGACTAAAACTTCCACATTCACTCATAGCTAACTGGATAAGGCAGGGAAGTAGTACCCCTTGGAGATCAAATACTCTAGTTTGAGCTTGATATCAGCATAGGTTTTTTCTTTTCACATTTGTATTAACACAAATTCAAATTTAAACTGTTCAATTCCATTGTTTAACAATACATTTCAAAAGTCATTTGTGCTGCACTGGCAAGGTTAGAAATGTGAATGAAGCAGATATTTCTGTTTTTTTTAATTGCTATTCTGAATTAGAGTCTGTGATTGAAATGTGACAGTAAACAAACACCAATATTTGCAGAATATACGAACTATAAAAACATTTTATTTCTTCAAGTATAGGCCTATCTCTTATTGTTCAAAATATGAGTTAGTACATTAGACCTTAAAAGGGCTGCTGTTAAGGCCTGTAATCTTTAAAATGATGTCCAAATCCCTGAGCTTCAACCACAGATCAGATTAAACTTTCTGTGAATTCAATTATGAAATGAACATACCAATAAAACGAAGCAACTTCATCCCAAGTGTTCGACACAAGGGTCAAGAAGAGCATCACAATTTTTTAGATGGATGACAGTTCAGGTTTCCCATGGTTTTCTTCACCCCATTCCACATATCCTCCATCCTATTTAGCACTCTTGCTGGCCACTCAATGAAATCACCTGACATGCAGCAATTGCAATTTTTGGACCACATGAGAATTGTGATTGTTTTGTTGAGCTAAATGTATATTGGTTAGATCATATGATGATCCACACTGCTCTGACCAAATTCTAAGCAGTATATTTTATGTTTAATGGAAATAAGATTCTCCCCCACCGAAGAAATTCCTTGTTTGATGTAGTGGTGCGGTTTGTGTGGTCAAGGAAACCTGACAGCTATGCTGAAGGTAACACACCTATTGGTAATCCATCCCATTTGGGACAGGACAAAAGTGATGACCCAGATTAAAAGGGATACCCTGGTCCGCCAGGTTGGGGGTTGGGCATGGGGCTGGTGACCCCACCTCCTAAAAACGTTGTCATTCAATCTCAAACAGATTAAGCTGGGCAATTATTTGGACAAACACAAGGTAAATAAATTATAACAGTCAGAAGATTTGTTTGTAAACACTTGGAATATATTATCCTTGCAGAAAACAGGAGTATTTAAACTCCTATTAGAGCAGTTGGATAAGTAGAAAGTGGGGATTATAGCACTGCAAGACATACACTGGACCAGAGTAGGAATTTTAGAGAAAAGGGAATGAACATTCTTTTATAATGGTCATAAAAGTCAGCATATATTGGGCACATGCTTTGCTGTTAAAAAGCACATTAAACATCTTATTGTAGGATACCAAGGATTAACTCCTCATATCTCCACACTCAGGTTGAAAGGCACATTCTTTAATCACAATTCTATTAAGGCTCACTCATTGACAGATGTTGAAAGTCCACCTTATGACATTAAACTCATATTAGGTGATCTGAAGGCCAAATTAGGTAGTGGAGTTTTACTCCCCTCCTACAGGGAAAAATAGCCTCTGTGAAGTGACTAATGATAATGGAAATGGCTTGATTCATGTTGCACTGTCTTTTAGTATGATAGTAGGCAGCACAATATTCAAGCATGAGAATATTCATAAAGGGACCTGGTCAACAACTGATAGGCTTTCATGAAATCAAATTGATCACGTGCTGATTGCTACTTGACATATGTCAAATTTAGTGGATGTTACATACAGAGGAGCCAAAACTGATTCTGATCATTATTTTGTAATAGCAAGATTAAGAATGCAAATATCTATTAAAAAAAAAAAGGCTACAGAATGCCAGAAGAAATACGATATATCTAATTACGGGTGCCTCAGATGGCTGATTGCTGCTCTCAAAAGCACTGAGTGTCTCCACCAGATACCTATTCTCATAAGGGTACTGTGAATGAATGGGAAAATTGAAGAGGAGCAATTAACCATGCAGTAGATGAGGTCCTACAATCCTGGAGCCAAGGAAGACTGTGTTTGAAGAAGACTGCTAAAGGGTAACAGCAGAAAAAAATACAGCATATAAATGAATGCACCAAAAAGTCACACTTGAAATGCAGTGAAGAAATGTCAAAAGAAGAGAAAGACTTAAGTTATATAAGAGAAAATTTTGAGCATTTTACAGGATTTTTGGATGGTTTCATGATATATGAGACAGATACCAGAAGTGAAGGGTTCATAGTGAGTACTGAAGAGATGGATATGGATAATCCTATTCAGCTGGAAATAAATACTGATATTGCAAAGCTAAAAAATAATAAAGCTCCAGGAAGTTACAGTATTCCAGTAAAGTTATTAAAGTTTGAAGGAGCTGAAATGAGTGAAAGGATTTATCAAATAATAAGCTAGATATAAAGTAATAAGAAGTAGTGTGTTTGTTACATAAAAAGGGTTACCTATTGGTATATAACAATTATAGTGGGGTAATGCTGCTTAATATTGTCTATAAAGTATTGTAAAATATTTTGTTTAATTATCTTTTCCTATATACAGAAAAGATAAGAGGGAACTACCAGTGTAGATTTTGGCCTGACAGATCCACAGTAAGCAAAATTTTTACAATTAGGTAGATTTTGGAGAACATAAAAGAATGTAAAATTAGTTTACATCTCTTTATTGATTTTTAAGCTGCTTATGACATTTTAAAAAGAGAAAAACTGTATGTTGCTACAAAAGATGTTGGATTCTCCAGAAAATTTATAAAAATAGCACAACTTAAAATGAAAAACTCAACATGCTTTATAATAGTCCAATTGAGTCTTTCTGCATGATTTGGAACAATGAAAGGGTTGAGACTGGGTGATGCATTAGCACGTTTGATATTTAATGTGGCAGATGAAAAGTTACAGGGGATTCAGGAATTCAAAGAAGAGGAACCACCTTTTAGAAACTGGTAAAACTCATGGCACATGCCAATGATTTGGACTTGCTATTGAAGACAGTAGTGGATCTTAAAGAAGCTTTCCTATCCCTGGTTCAGGTGGGAGACGATATGGGCTCTGGATAAGACCAAATATATGGTCACTGGGAAGAATACAATCTCATCTTGCACAATTTCTATAGAGTATTTTAACGTCCAGAAAATGGAAAGTTTTGTCTATTTGGGGACAATGGTGAACTCTGATGGTGGTGTTATGATAAAGATACAAGCAAGAAAAGGTGCAGTGAAAAAATGCTACTTTGGCTTAATGACGCATCTTATGTCAAAACTCATTTAGGAGGTCATGTTCCACATAGGGATGTAGTAACAATGGAAGAAGAAGAAGGTAATCAGGTCCTTCTTCATGGCATGTCATAGCCTGAGACCAGGTTCTTTAAATCTCAAAACAGCTGTACATGTTTCTACCCAGGAAAATTAGAAGCAGCCTTGCACTGATGAAAGGGTTCCTTTGAACTTCAACTACTACAGCAACATCATGAGCTTGAATGGATTTGCACCATAACCCAGTTACTCAGCATCTTCCAACTTGCACATTCCTATCATATTTCCATTGCCATACTCTTGTATGGACTTTTGGATACCAAACCATACCAATCACCCACAGCACTTGTAATTAATCTACTGCCTTCAATAAGAGTGAAGACATACTCATGAATAGAGCCATCATAAGCATGCAGTAACAAGAATGAAGAAGGAACTGTATGTGCTTCATATAACATGTGTACCAGAGCACATACATAGCCACGTGTTAATACCATGCTCCATATTATGGGGAATAAGTTACTGCTGCACTTTCCAACATAAACAAAAAAGAGGAGCCGTATTCAGGATAACCATCATGCCTATGATACCCAGTGCATACACAACAAGTGTGAAATTAAACTGAGTCCATACCAAGACGATGGAATCCGTGTTTGCAGCTCAAAGACTTTAGACACATTACAGATGGCAGGCTTTGAAAACAGCTTTTTAAAGGGCTAATGTACTAATTAATACCTTGTGTCATATACTTCCAAGAATCAATATGCTTGTAAAATAGGTATACTTTGCACATAAAGTTGTTCATCTACACTCACATTCACACAAGGACCCTATACATAAGAATTCCAGCAAGTAAATCATGGAAAACTAAGGTAAAGCAATCCCTGTACAGGTCTAGAGAGGCCCTACGGGGTTCCAGGACGGTGAGGTTCCCAGACTTCCAGACAGTCAACACATGAAGGTGGTAAGGTTGTCAGCCCTATACACCAGCTGCCTTTACCTCCCAAGAAATATTCTTGGTACTCATTTCTGTTTGAGGCTGAGGTGACCCCAGGGCCATAGTGAGGCCAGAAGGATTAAGTCAATAAAAAATTCCAATGACACCATCAGGAAAAGAACCCATAACCTTCCAGCTTGTAGCACAGTTCCTCAACCATGCCAGCATGTGCACCTTCATCCCTGGATAGAAAGCATAAATTCTGAATGACTGGAATTACAACAGCAACTGTATGGCTACAACACTTCTGGGTTGGGACTTAGAAAAGTTAAAGCATCTGATGTTTAGAAAGCTTCAAGCATCTGATTTTTATTACAATGAGTGTACCTGTCCTTGATGATAGCAAAGTATACAGCAATGGTGGGTGGGTAGCTACAAACACCGAAATTCTTATAGAATGACCTGCTGTGGCATCATTTTTCACCCACAAACTACAAAAGGGCTGAATCCATATCCTGTTTGAGAAGCTTGCATCTAATTTCCTGTGTTATAGCACAGTCTTATGAATTTTCTTGTTGCACAGTGAAAATTCTTGCTTTTAAAAGTCAACAGTCACTGGCCTGCACAGGAAATTCCCTGCCTTATAAGAACCTACAGGTTCACTAAACACTAACCACAGAACCCTAGTGTTTCAACAAATGCCAGAGTTAACCTCCCTGTTCCTCATTCCTCTTTCTGTATGTCAGATGTTGAAGAAGATTAATTCTCCCTGTACCCTTGTGATAGTACATCCCCAGGCATGACAGGAATTGGCTATTATTATTAATGTGTGTGTGTAGACATATATACATACACAGTCACACACACTCACTCACTCACTCATTCACACACACACATGCAAAGGCTAGTTTGTATGAATCTCTGTGTCCAGTAGACGAACATTCACTGTATCAAACAAATGTTTTGTGACAGAAATCATAAAATTAATCAGCTCAGTGTTTCACAGACTACGAAAGCTGCATCCACTCATGAGATTGATTAGCAATGATGATTTCCTGTGCTTTGGTTTTAAATAAAAATTCAAAATGTTGAGTGTAAGGAGTGCATAAAAGAGTGTTTGTTTCCTAGGACAGAGTGTGCCCACACTTGTATCTCACAAGCACACAGGACAATGCTATGGTCTTTTGACAAAGAATAACCAAAATTAGATTCCTGCATTAAATAAAACACTTAACCTTATGCAATCTCACCTGTTCCCTCATTTATGAGAATATTAAGATTATTTATGCAAAACTGTCAGTATGCCAAATTATTACCTAACACCAGAAAAATGCTTGACTGAACTAGCACTTCAGTAACCTATCTTTTCTGGACCATGAGTACAGTCTTATGAGATACGATGCCTTACATTGTGTAAATGTGTACTGTTTCTCAGAAACCTGCTGCCTCCATCATACCCTCAGGGTTGAGGCAGCACGATCTCCAAAACAAAGACACCCATCTGCCAAACTACATGGTGTCACATCCCACAAAGCCATTATATTAATATTCACCATTGTAAGAATTTCAAATTTCATTAGTCACTTCAGTCTCTAAGAGTCCCCAAAAATTCAAAACAACAGAGGACTACCACTCACAGAATGTAGCAACTGCTTTGCATGTTCAGGAAATATGATGTTTCTGACAGTCAGTTTCACGTAGTCTGCTGCATGCTGTGGGGTGAGGTCATCCCAAACCTTCAGCATGGTCTGTCCTTCACTCATAAGGTTCACTATGAATGAGCTGTTCACTTCCCCACTCCTCAGCTGGGCAAGATCAAACCTGTTTGTCCTCAGTTTGATATTGGATTTTGTTGCAGTGAACGGTGAGCCACAGTTGTCATGGTAACTCACAGTGAACTCTATTTCAAAGCCTTGCGGTATATAGTCCAGTGACTCCACATCCCCCACATGCACCTTTTTCTGGGCTGTCAGCATTATATACAATACTTCCTTCACCTGTCCAAAACATGAACATTACACATATCAGCTTTGCATAAGATTCAGAACCCTCTGTTGAATGTGGTTAGTTCTGTTCCTATATTATGTCAAACATAATTTAATACTGACTTAGAACTTCTTCAGTGAACAGCAAACACTTCATTATAAACACAGAGAATAAACTTATGCCACATACATCTGCCATGGCAAAGTACATGGCCATTAAACATTCCCCATTACATAATTTCTCCCATATTTCCATCACTCTCAACCACAGTGCTGTTAACACTACTTAGCAGTGCAAAATACTATGTCAGTGCTGCTATAAAGAGCTGCCTTGTGCCACTCACTGCCCACAATGTGCCACTGCCATCTCCAGAGAAACTTAAGAAGTTGTGTTTAACTCATAATGTGTTAAATTACATCATAAACATGATGCCCTGTGACAATGTAACAAACATGATGGCTATTCCCCTTTCTACTTACAAAGAGCAAAGCTCCCTATTTGAATACAGGCTTTTATGATAGCACTGTGAATGTAGCTTTCAATTACTTTGGCATGTAGGCATCCTGTTCTTGTTATGTTTCAACACATCCTAGTATCTTCTAGCATGTCCCTTCAATATTACTTCAAGTTTCTTTCATGCATGTTACAGTATATATGGGTCATACTACAATATATGTATAACCTCTTTACCTTGGTGGGTGAAGGTGAACTAAGTGAAGGTGCTAGAATGGGACCAGTGTTTTCATTTCATATTCACCATTATAAAACCAATTCAAATAAAAGTTGTGGATATTAATGAGAGCTATATATTGTGCCATGTACCATTTTCTAAGCAATCAGTAGTTTAAGAGAAGAAACTGATAATGTTCAGTTTAAGATTCTGGTAAATCATGGACTTGGACTTATACATGTCAACTACAAGTGTGAACTCACAACACCAAATTTCACTACCATCCATTCTGGAGGTTCAGAAATGAAATTTTCAGAAAAACATAGCCAGACTTGACCTCCCCATCTGCATTCATGTCATGCATATAATACACAAAAATGCCTGCCTTTAACAGGGTCATCCCAAGGCTCACCTTTAGCCAAGAGGAAGAGGAGGCTTTTCCTTTTTCCTGGGGTGTAAAAATGAGAGATAATTCTTAAATCAAGTGAGATATATACAGTGGAGATGAAGATGGAAATGGTGAAAACAGAAATAAGATCACCCACATGCACATATGCTATTAGTGGTGGATATCTTAGATCTGGAATCACCTTCCACTTATGTACATAACACAAGACTCCCACATGGGAATCTTGTGTTATACTACTTTCCGAAAAAAGAGGTGATAAACAGAATCTCCACAAAGTCTTTGCTTAAAGGTCCTCCCCGAATCATCTGAAATCAGTGTTCAGGGTTTCCATCCACTGCATTTGGAAAAACACAACTCACCTCCACACCGACACTGAGTATCTGCTTAATTCCAAAGTCTTCTCTTGCTGTCACCATAATCACAGATCTTCCCAGTTGACTGTGAGACCTCACAAGCCCAGACGGTTCCACTATCAAGAAATGGTCAATATCTGTTAATGCTTGACTCACAGTCTGATTGTCAGAAATATTTTCTACTGGCAAAAGTTTTCTGCCTAAAATGTATGTAACTTCTTTGGCCAAACCATCTCGGTTGGTTTTTAACTGCACTTCTGAGTTAGGAGCCAAGAGAAGAAGTGGAGACCGCTGAGTTAGTGAGTATGGTGGATGTACCAGGAGAAGCTCCTCAAACACTTCAATCTCCAGTGAATCATGAAAGTTTGGTACATCAACTTTACCACCCATCTCTGGAGGAAGGTACACATCCATTCGAAGAAAGGTGCGACCAGGAGACAAAGCGAAGAACCGCATTGACACCATATCTTCCTCAGCTATAATCAGACCAAAATCTTCAAATACATGCTTCACCATGCCAACCTCCCTTGCTGACACACTCCAAGAAAACCTTAAGGCTGGATGCACAGATCCAATGATAACTGGAGACAACACATCAGGTATGCCTTCTGCCCACACTGGCATGACAGTACCAGACTTCATTCTTGTCAAAGGAGTACGAATCTTTATTCCCTGCACCTGAATCACATGTACATCAATTGAGTCCTGGGAATACACAACTCTCTGTCCCGTGACCTTGTTGACACCCACAGCTTTGCCAGTTATCAATGAAGCACCCAGTTTATTGCCTGTCACCACTCCTGAAGCATCAACACTTGCTATATTAGCAGATGTGACAGTGTATTCAACATTTGCATCTGCCTGAGGCCCACCACGACTTGTGATCTGAAACTTAGAGCCCATAATCAATGTCATGTTGCGTGGGAACAGTCGTAGAGGCGGAAAAACTTGAACGAATGCACGATGACTCTGGATCTCTCTCTTTCCTCTACCACAAACAAACTTCAGAGCCGTCTCACCAAGTTCAACTCCTGTCACAGTGTATCGTATCTCTCCCAAGGCAAATGGTGCCTTTTTGTCATGTGGCTGCAATTTCACACTTATTATCCCAGAGTCTGGCACAGGTCTCAGATCTAAGTATTCTGTGCTTGGAACAGGGAGCAGGTTGTCCATGGTATCATACAGATGAACTATGGCAGAAATATACTGCCCTTGCTCTACTCTTTCTGGAATGTCCACTTTTATACTACCAACACCCAAAACTTGTATTTCAACAATAGCAGGTTTGGATACCAGACACAAGTCAATTACTGCAACCTTCAATAGACCATCAAGCTTTGGAATCACTTCCAGAACTCTTGTACTCTCCATGTAGTTCACATCTGCTATTTCCTCTGAACTGAGCACAAATTCATAATAGCCTGAGCCCTGATTCACTTGAAGATTAACTGTGTTCCGTGGATGATTAAAAACCGATGTACGGTTTGGAGTTATATTGGTGTCATTCACAAGTATCAGACTCAGTGTAGCCATAATTTCTGGTGTAACAACAGAACCCTTCTCATTGGTAATTCCAAAAGGCGGATCTTCAGGGACAATATCCATGAGTGCCAACATGTGTGTCTGATATGCCACAGCTACTACCATGACTTCCAGCACTCCAGTTCTGGCTTTTGGTTTCAGCACTTGATAATATTTGTAAGGAAGAGTAATGTCTTTCTCTTTAATATTTTCTGCAAGAACTTTCCCTTTTTCCTGTATAGTTCCAAGGGAAGGATGGGACAGTTTCCAGTCAAACAGCAAGCTTGTTATGTTATCAAACACACGCCCACCCTCATCCTTCACTGTCACAAGAAGCTCCACCAGTTTGTAGCTCTGTGTCACCACTTTTTCTGAATTCAGACTCAAGGGACAGGAAGATATGTCAGGTGTCTTGAGTTCAGAGGTCAAACTGATGTAACGTGGCTTAGCACATCGAACCTTGAGGGTGGCAGTGGCTACTGATTTCTTGCAGTGGGCTGCTGGTGGTTTATTGGTAACATGCAACGTCACATCCACCTCACCTAGCTCTCTACACAAAACCCTGTATATGTAGACATCAGGGTGGTCAGATGTCTTGACATGTAACTCTTCTATTTCAATAACCTGTTTGTCTCCCTCAGTCGTTATCTGATGCGTGTGTTCAGAGACCCGGCCAATCCAAGGAAGAGGACCTCCAGAAAACACTACTTCTCTTGAGGTTCCAACTGCCAGGACAGTTTCTCCTGAGACAGGATACATGACTGTGAGTGATCTGTATGCACCAATGAGAGCATGGTCTACCATTGTGTGTCCATTGTAAGTGTAGGAAACAGACACTTTTGAAGTTCCCACAGTATGCCCAGTGATAGCAAATGTGGTGCAAGAAATACCAACAGGTATACCTTTCAAAGACAAATGTTCAAAATTATCATTTGAGGTTTTGATTATGAAAGGAAGGTCATCACAGTGTGTGAATGCAATCCTGGCACTGGCAGAGTGTGGCTGCCCATCAGGCCAATCCGCAAACACAGCCACATATAGGTATATTGGGGTTCCTATTTCAGCTTCCAACATATACTCTACTATTTGTAGATGGCTGGCTCGTAAGACATACACACTGGCTAGATCTCGATTGTATTGATTGCGAGTCATTGCAGCAGAAATCTCTGCCTGGCCCAGTGCCTGTGTTGTCACAGAACCAGTCTGTGTCACCATTGCAACTGTTGTGTTGTAGCTGCTCCAAATGAAGTTCCCGTCACCACCAGATGCTTTTAAAGTCACTTCATATCTAAAATGAGAAGAGAAACATGTATAGGGTTTGGTGCAGAAACCTGAAGGAAAGAGATCACTGTGACCACCTAAGCACAGATGGAGATATTAAAAAGGATCTTAAAGAAACAGAAAGGCAAGGGATGAATTTGATTCATCTTACTCAGAACAGGGACAAGGAGAAAACCCTTGTGAACACAGTGAATCCATAAATTGAAGGATATTTCCTGACTAGTATCCACGTGTGCACATGCACACATGCAGACACACACGCGCGTGCACACACACACACACGCGCACACATAATTACACCTTCCATGGATCGGAATTTAGTTGAGATGACAGCAGTATACAGCATAAGTGAACTTTTAAAGAGAAAATCAAATACTACATAAATCAAAATGGTAACATGAGGAGAGGCATGTAACATTTGTGAAAGACAAAGTGTTTCTATAATTTTAAAAGGAATATGTTTTAGAAGAAACTGACTCAGAGAACAGAGCAAGATGTATTAGCAGATCCAGTTTTCTTGATACCTAAGCCCCTAACACTGCATATAGCTGCAGACAGCATGGTCCAGCCACTGCTAGGCCCCCAGCCAAATGACAAGGTATCATCATACTAGTACCAAAAACATTAACTTCTTTGGGCATACCTTGTCTATGACAAGGTAAAGTTGGGTCCCATTATCAGCTCACCATGACAGTCAATAAAGCAAGAGAGACTGCACACACAAAACTATGAGGCTACGTGTCTTGATCAATAAGTATCCAAACTGAGTTTGTTTGTGTAGTACCTTACATCACACTGCCAAAGGACTTTTCTCTGTGTCCGGATATGTTCCTGCACCTTTTATCCACTCCTTGCTGTATCCACCCTCCTTAAAATGTGCCCAACTAACTCCAAGTCACTCTCAAGATTCTTCCTGTTATATATGGCTCTGTACTAAGCCATGAGAACTTTTTGTTTGTTTGACAGATGGTGATGTGATCCAGAATTTAAGTAAAGAATGGTATGGGTTGGTTTCCAATAGACCTTAGGTGCTAAGACATCCATCAGGTCTCCTGTAGATATTAGTGTAGAGAAAAGGAAGGTGGTTGTCTTTCTCAGTCTTCATAGTGAACTGTGTGCTCTCATGAAGACTATTCAGATGTTCAAGGAACCTTTGCAGTTTCTTTGGTCCATGTGACAGTATGATGAAGGTACCATCTAATTATACAATATAAACCAACGAGAAGCATATCTGATAGTTTAATATCTTAATTTTTAATTTTGATGTCTTCTACATGTTTTGAATCCGAGAGTTCATCTTCAGGAAAACAGCTGTATCTGCAGTTATGGTATGGAAACGTACCACACCATAACTGCATATACAACCATCTTCCAGAAGATGAACCCTTGGGTTCAAAACATGTAGAAGATATCAAAAATTAAAAATTAAAATACTCATTTAGAAAATGTGCATTTCATTGGCTTATATTGTATAATTATATTACAATACATTGTGCAAAAAACGTACCATCTACATAGCGGAACCAACAAAGAAACTTGTAGGCAGACTGTTGTAATGCTCTTCCCTTGAAGCCTTCCATGAAAATGTTAGCTATAAGAGGATCTAATGGTGATCCCGTAGCTACTATATTGGTCTGTTTATTAAACTGTCCATCCAATCTGAAATATGTTGAAAAAGTCCCAGGATCTTATCCTCAAAATGCTGACTCAGATCATCATAGTCTCCTTGATAGGGACACCACTATGGAACACATTATTAAATCCTGCAGTCTGATTCACAGGAAGTCCAAGGTTGAAAAAAACAGTCAAGTGTTCTATGTGGTGTTTTGAGCGACCAGCAAGGGGTGCAAGTGTGGTGCCTGCCAAATGCTCAGGTAACTGATAGGTTGGGCCTCAAAGTGTGTTAACAATGGGCCTCAGAAAAAATTCCTCATTAAGAATCTTTATGCATCTGTAAAGTCTTGTGGAAGTAGTTGGTTGCTAGTTTTTTGAGGTAATGAGAAATTTCTAGCACCGTGCCGGTGAAAGCCTGAAATCTCACAATAAAAAGCATCTTCACCACCACGAAAGAAAGCCCAACCTCTTCTGTGGAAGACAAAGGTGATGCTTATTGCTTTTTTCTGATCAAGAAGGTGGTGTTGTGCACCATAAATACACTCCACGAGGCCAAACTACAAACCATAAATTTTATTTTGAAGTACTAAGATGTCTCTGTGATGCAGTTTGCCATAATTGACCAAGAAAATGGCAGTCTGCTGCACAGTAAATTCATCATGACAATGCACTGGTACATTCAACCAACTTGTACAACAATTCTTAGACAAACACACATTCCACACATATGAAGTCCCCACACATGGCCCCATGTGAATTTTCCCTCTTCCCCAAATTAATAAGACAGGAAATGTACATATAACATAAAACTGAGGCATGTTTGTGCAAACACTGTAGCAGTATTAAATAAGTACTACATATTCCAAGTCTGTATCCAGCATGCAATGCACACGCACCATACTGTCAACTGTGGTCTGCCTGGCTCTACAAAATTTTTCCACATAATCTCAAAACCAGCTTGATTCCTCCCCCCCCCCCCCCCCTTCCCAAATTTAGTGAAATGTTTTTTTTTTTTCTCTAAAAATTTTTTCTTAAAAATTTCTCTTTTTAAAAAAAAATAAATTAGAAAAGACAAAAAAATTTTATTTATCTTAA
>Ga0136643_10004946_pt1 | contig 18623 bp, 15 predicted proteins | sample TergutLab28metaG_FD_96883 | JGI IMG/M metagenome (GOLD analysis project Ga0136643, IMG submission 96883) | Labiotermes labralis P1 segment gut microbial communities from Petit-Saut dam, French Guiana - Lab288 P1 (version 3) (version 3) | ecosystem: Host-associated > Arthropoda: Insects >...
AGTCGCAAACTCCTGAAGATGGACATATTAATGCCCGAAACATGTTGAATATCTAAGAAGTAAAGTAAATATAACAAGTGACATCTAGTTGGTTTTTTATTCTTCAACTACCACAATGATGCATGGTCCAGTAAACATCAGATAAACATCAAAACTACTTTCATTTACCCAAAAGTGATCATACACATTCTTGAAAAGGCAAATATGAGCAACTTCTTTATCAAATATAAATTAAAAATACAAAATAAACTAAAAACTGACAGGTATAATTTAAGAATAGTCTTTGTTGCAGAAAAATTATGGGCTGCTCCTTGTAAAGGACCGCTTCCTGCTGCAGACCATAACAGAAGTGTATAAGCAAAAAGTATGTACTTAACAGATATGTTGGGATGGAGAAATTATAAATGATGTACCAACACAGAAGTTCCAAGTATTTATTGGATAACCTCAAAAAAGTACTCAAGTGTTTATGTAAAACAACATTCTAATTACAGATAATGTATATAAATTTACATACACACAGACCTATAAATTTAGGTGTGAGTATGTGATATTTAATTCTAATCAAGAATAAGGAATTTTGGTAAACTTTATGTGCATTCATACACCACACTCATTGTTCTGTGGTCTTTGCATAACTTCAAAAGACTATTGTTGAACACTCAAGTTATGAAATGCACACATAATATAACAATCGTTGTTTAATCATATCAGACTCTGTGAGACCTGAAGAGTGTATTAGGTAAAAAATGTGTGTTTCACCTTCCTCTACATCTTCTGTTCAATACATTTTTTCTCAAAGAAATATTTAGGGAGTTATGCTCAAGACAAAAACAAACATGCCAATAGGTCCCCATGTGAAGTGTCTGTCATTTCTGTTCAACTATAATCAAAACTGAAAGGTCTCAACAAATTTAGTTTAACTCTCTATTATCAAATTTTATAAATTTGTTCAGCAGCTCTTCATTTGCTTTATACATACAGATGGACAGGGATGGATAGATTATAACAGGCACTGTGTAAGGCTGCCAAAACACCAACAATAAGAACACACACTACCAAGAATGAAAATTTACCAGCCATCATTCCTTAACAAAAAGTGTAAGAAATGTATTACTTGCTCACCTGCCGATGAACAGAACAATAAAGATTTTTGGACACACTATTACTCGCTGATGCATGACTTTCTTGTTCTGCTTCCTCCTTTGGTTTTATGGTGTGTTCCTTTGTAATTTTAAGCCTCTGATGAGCCTATGTAAAGAACAAACATTTTGAACAAGACAGATTATCTACTTATAATGTAACACTATGGGGCATTTGCCTTCTTGACTATTCTAACAGCCTGATACCATTTCACTTAAAGAACATACTTCATAGTGATTTAATGTCAGATACTTTGGTCTTCACGTAAAGTAACCCAATTGTAATCAAAATTGGTATGTCTTGACATATTTTCATACAAGTCCCCACTGTCAAATTTCACATAAATCTGCCAAGTGGGAGCCAAGATAATGGAGACAAACCAACAAACAGATGGATGGACATGACAAAGGTAACAGGTGCTTTTCATATGTAAACAAGCATGCTTAAAACTGGTTTAGGCGGCTTAAATTACTTAACAGTTCACTTTCTGTCAGTACGGATGTGAACATAAGGACTAGTCAGATGGGAAAGAGGAGAAAACCATCAACTTAATTCCAAAAATTAGGCACAACTTAGTCTTCAGATTCTCAAGAAATCAACAAATTGTAATTAAGATCCGTAAATAAAAAGTCTGGCATATTTAAAGAGCCTGTTACAATCTTGTCTTTGTCTTGCAAACACATAATCATCAGTTCTGTATATAAGGTACAAAACATTATGAGGAAAATTTGCACTACATGGCATTGCCCTATAACTAATGTTCCAAATGTTTAGAAATTCACAACATGTACTATACATTTCTGAAGACTAGAATTACCATATATGCAGAGCAGTTACAGTATCTCTGCTTTGTTGCATAGTATATCCACCTCAGTTAACTAAAATACAATATACAATGACACACACTGCACACAATTCAAAGGTGAAGTTCATACAGTGTGGTGAACATGCCATTTATTCCAACAGATGTCATTCAAACAATTTTTGGTGTTGCTTGTCAAAGCTTCAAAGGTACAAACTGCGGTGACTGTTAATTCTCGCTTGTTTGGTTCCATTTCCACTTCATGTAGTAAGTTCAAAACTAAATTTTCAAGAAAAATGTATGGACCAGCAAGTAAAATCCCAAAATCCCAGTATGGAAGCATGGTAGTCAATGTGCTAATAGTGGCCTAATGGCATTGTAATGAAAGGAACATAGAATAAATGTGTGTTGTCTCAAGCTTCATAAGATGATTTAAAAAAAAAACTGTTATAAGAAAGACAATCTTTTTACCAAATGCTTCCAAATCTTGCCTACACTGGGCAAATATCTACAAATTCTTGCAGGTTTAAGTCCAAGCTTCCAGGGCTCAATTTTTTTTTTAGAACACAAAGCACAGGGTTTCACAACACAGTCCTATTTACAGACCAGTTTTTTGAACCATGATATAGCTGCTAAACTTGGAACAGCACACATGTCAAAATTAACTCAATTCCTTTCAATTCATGCATCAAATTCTGTGCAAGATATGGCCAAAAATCCACAACACACAGTGCTCTGGAGGTTGTAACAATGCAGAGATGGAGCACTATTTAAATAATTAAAAAGAAAGTAGCCAAATCTACAGGGGATAAATAAAACTTATAACTTTATCCTTCGTGTTTCTTCAGGGGCGAAACACTGTATTCTGTATGCTGTATGCATGTGCTCATGGGTGATTCTGACAAGCTGTCGTTATCAAAGTCTACACAGTGTCAAATGACGGGGTGACAGATGAATGGTGAAATGGAAAGGGATCGAAAGGAACTGCTAGTGGTTCAATGAAGGTACTCTCCAGGCCCTCGAACCACAAGCCCTCAGGATACTGAATGTCCCCACCATAATTTTAAACAAGTACATGTACTGAATGTCACCACCATGCCAACCTGCTCAGTGTGATGCATGTGTTATAATTCCATTAATTCCCTATGAAATTTCAATAGACAATTCACTATTGTGTATAAATATGTATATAGACCACATCTGCTTGATCATAAAGTGCATACAAAACCTACCTGAACACAACCATCACAAATGTACTCTGCACAATCAACACACCAACTGGTAGCAAGTGCATTTTCGACTTGACAGCTTGTACACTTCAAGTCACTTGTTTTGGATTCATTCTGTACACTCTCTGCCTCACAACCAGCTTCAAGAAGAAACTGATTTTCAATTATGTTCTTTGAACGACAGTGAACTCGACACACTGTGCATATGACTACGTTGTTTTCTGAAACATTAGATTAAAATATAAGGCAAGCAGCAACCACTACAGACCCAACAAAATATTAATCCTGAACATGAGCCATGGCACAAATTTTGGAACAAAGACTCAATGCACATGGGAGCTTTAAATTATGGTCCATTTTAAAAACCTCAGATTTCACACCAAACCTTCCTTAAGGGAGGGGGGGAAGAAAGAAAAAGAAAAAAGGGGGAGGGCATGAATATTCTGATGAAGAAATATAAGATTATTCCATGTTCTGATGTTCCGATATTCCTGTGTTACAAACAAACTCAAAGAGTGGTCATGGGTCCACTGCCATTACCTGTAATAGCTTACATTTTCATGGTGGAGTAATCAACAGGGAAACCCACAATACCTTCTGCTGTTTCAATTAAACCGACCAAAAAAATTCTAGTCTGGCATTACAGACCTGAATAACTTAAGGACTTCCACACCACCAGAACAGCATTCACCAAACCAAATCACAAAATCATGAATACAGCCACTCAACCACTTGCCCTTCTTGCACATATAGAAGACCAGACATATCCTTGGGCCATAAAGTATACAGACAGCCCATCCATACCAACTTCTATATGAATGCCAGGTCATATCACAGTCTGACATCCAAGGTTGTGCTGTCAACTGTGGCACACAGAGACAAAACCTTCTATGATCAGGACAGTCTTCATTGGCTTTGGAATTGCAACACCACAGCATGTTCAGACAGAGTGACTACAGCAACCAGACGTCTTCAAGTTCTTAAATCACATGCAGGAGTCACATCAAATACAGAGAATCCGACACTGTTGGCATTTATACTGTGTGTGAGTACTATCCTCAACCATATCAGCCACGTGTTATCCAAGCAAGGGCAGTTGGAACCTCGCCAAGTGAAGTATTGAGTTTCCTTAAACCTGTCAAGCCCTAAAGACACTGCACAAGTACAGTATCTCCTGCAAGTGTGTGAAGGTTTACTAAGGACAGACCAGATGATCCTCTTTGACAGGGACATCCAGTCTAATTAACCACATAAAACATTCTGCCATACTATACCAGTAACACTGATCAGAAGAGAATATAACCAAAAAGCAATAGCATCTTAAAATTCATCCCAATAATATGAACACAAAAGTTGGTATCTCCTTGAACATGTCATGGAAGCCTCTCATTCATACCATGAGTAAACAAAAGAAGGCCCTTGCCAAAAACAGGTCAAAACTGCCACCCTGTGGTCCCCTTCTAAGGCCACTTTTCAGGGCCCCTGGTCATTACTGATGGCCCAAGGCCCTGTCTGCTCTTTCCCATCACTGGATCTGACTTGCTAATCCTCAAGGTTCTCCATAACTTAGAAAACACTGCTCCAATAAAACCTACCCACTTTAATGACTTTTATCCTGAAGATGGAGGCCTCTTTTGCACACATGACTTTAAAAATTGGTTTGCCCATAAGAAATATATGTTTAAACAATAGACATACTGGGACTGACCAAATTTTATGCACCATTTATTCAAGTCTTAACACATGGTTCAACACTGCCTGTACCCATTCTTCCATGTGACTCCTTCTTCTTGAACTACCCTGAAGATGGGCACAGCAAACTATCCAAAATGTTGGCAAAGAATCCAAATGGTCATACCTCATAAGACTTGAATCTCGACTCCATATTTACTCTGGAGAAACCACCACACAAATGTAGCCTTCAATATTATTATTGTTAATTAATGTGGGAAGTGTTGATAACAGTCTATGGAATCAAAATATAGGTGACCTTTTTATTCCTTTATTTAAACTGCAAAAAGTTTCTCATGGCAACGTGACACAAAAGTTCTGAAAAGGGAGATTAAACTGAGCTGAAAAAATATGAGCAGTTCACACAAGAACTCCTTATTTATACTAATAAACAAGTCCAGTCAACAAATAAATCAAGATCAGTGGTTTCCAGTGCTCCTGGACATAGTTTCAACCAGACAGCTCTGCACTTTCTTAATCCGATCTCTCCGAAGTGTGAATTTTAAAGGACTGAAGACTACCAGAATTCTTTCACACACACACACACACACAATACATGCTTCCAAAACCATGGTAAAGCAGAGACCTTTTGTATGTTCACACATTACAGGACTTGCAAACTGAAAGAAGCACACATAAAATCATAGAACACACAGTATGTCATACACATAAAATCATAGAACACATAGTATGTCATACTCAAAACAAAGGTATATTCATTCTTCATAGAATAATGAAAATGTAAAATGAACACGCAATCAATCCTCATGTAGGAAGCCTTAAGCTAAATGATGCCACATGTCTGTACTCAAGAAAAAGGAAGAATTATCATACTTAACAGGGCACAGAAAATGTAAAATGTATAGACATAATCAATATTCATGCAGCCAGTGTGACATTAAATTAACCTACACATGTGTACTAAGAAATACAGAATAATTAATTTATAATAAATACATTACTACCACCTCAATTATACAGCTCACTTCCTGTAAGTGTTTCACTGTTACACACTACTTGTTTCTATGTACAATAGAGACTTGTGAAATCATACACATCTTCATCATTTCAGCACTGCATGAATAAAATAAGTGTTCCAGATATTATGAGCATAGCGGTGATATGTTATAATTCACTATACAGCTGCTTCCACATCTTTTACTTAAAACACTTGTGGGCTAACTGAAACTGGCAAGGTGGAAAAACGCAATTTATTCATGGAGACAATACTACTCATATACTGATTTCACTCACCAACAACTTCCCCATCTAGTTGATTCTGTTCAGTCAATTTTGATGAAACACATGGGGTACAAGCTGTGTGCAGACACTCCAAAAGCTTTGGACTGTCCCCTGCAGCAAGTGTATGCTGGCAAAATATACACTTAACAGAGTTCCAAGGATTGCTTGGGGGTTCATCGCCTGTTGTTGGACTTGGAGCAGCATCTTCACTCACTTCGTTTTCTGGTCTCTCCACATGCTGTTCGCTGTTCTCAACTGGAGTTTCATCAACTTCTTGTTTAACAACTGGTTGGGGTGGAGGTGGTTCTTGTCTCTCCTCCGTCTCCATTTTTGGTAGGTGTCCGTATTTTTATTATAGTTTTGTAATACACATACATGCAAAACGAAACGCATCACAGGCATTCATACCGAAACTACCGTGCGAAATAATATTAAAAATGTTACACATTTCCTCTTGTTTATCCGACAGTACATCATACGTTCAGTTTATGCAGAAAACTTACACGCTCCGGCCATTTCAGTATATCGGCTTTCAAAAAATCGAAGTGAAAACAAGGCTTCACAAACGTCAAAATTTCCACTCGCCCAGCGCGTTAAGTGAACAGCAATTAGTAGTTCATTCATTTGAATGCGGCGGTTACGGCCCTACCGACATCACACGCACGGTCCATATAAGATTATACATGCTTTCGGTCAAATAATGATGACGGTATCACCGCCAAAAACTACAAATCAGCTGTGATACTCCAACGGATATTCATTTCGAAAAGTATTCCATTCATGTTCGAATCCTGCCCTATCGTTTCCGAGTAATTTCATGGCCTACCTCGAATAACGTTACAAACGGCTGTGACCTGAGGTTGTAGTCATAGGCAAGAAATTGTGGATGGACAGTTCCTGTGGTCGACGTTCTGCGACCTCTACAGCGAGATATCGAAAGAATTGAATTTAGACGTGAAGAATAGAATACACGTTGTTTCATTGCGTTTTGACAATGGTTAGGAAGAAAATAGATAATCGTATAAGAGTTTTAATTGAAAATGGTGTAACTTTAGGACACCGAACAATGTTTGTAGTTGTTGGAGATAAGGGACGAGATCAAGTAAGTTGGGGTTTCGTTCGCCTAATTGGAATAAGTGTATTGCTCTTCTGGTAATGCCCTAAGTTTTTTTTTTTTTTTTTGGGAAAGGGGGGGAGGTGCGCATTTCGAATCTTGGCAGAGACGCCGACTATCCGGACAGGTTTTTCGATATTTTCGTAAGGTCCTCAGTCAGTTTCTTTGGCAGTACCTAGATTCGGCCACAACCTTTGTCTTCGACGTTAGCAACAAGAACAAACTTGAGGCACCAAACAGTAATGATCTTACAGGAAATATGAATTCCTGTATTTCCTTATCCTTGCCATGAATACACCAACAAAACCCCTTACATTTTTATTTCTTTCGGTTTACAGGTACTCACAGATAGTTTCCCATCTACCAACCTGCACAGTATCTTATTCCAGAAGACAGTAATCTAATGTCACCATCATGATGACCTGAAATCTCACAAACCATTGTGACTTAACTAACTTAACTGATTATTTAACTTAGGTTTTGAATTCATTAATATTTTATGCCATCTTATGCATAAGGATTAATTATTGGGTTCTTCATTGATATTGTCATTGTAAGAAATTATAAAGCATCTAATGAGACTGGGATGGTTGTAATGATTCATGTGGCAGGACTAAATAAGTTTTATATTATGCAGCACAGATACATGTAGTACATATTTTCACTTCCTCATAAAATTATTAAATATATTTAAAGTGGGTGGAACATTGTATGTGAAAGGAGTAGTGCATTACTATGGGTGGATTAACTACTATTGATACTATGTATTAAGAAGAAAAGCTGTCATCTTCATGTCTCACACCTGAAAATGTGGGTTAATGTTGGTGAATCTTCATCCACCTGTGGTCTTCTTGGTTGTGACACCATGTAGTTAGGTAGATGGGGAGCAAAATTTTGGTTGAACCTGCTGCCTTCATTTTTTTCAGGGTAGGAGATGCAACAAGCACTTTTCTCAAAAATGAATTTTACATTTTTCATTTCATACATTATGATACAGTTGTTACATTGTAAATCAATCAACTGCACACACTTCATTATAATTACAGTAATGTTTTGATATATATATATATATATATATATACGTACACATTTCAGGCCTCATTGGCCCATCATCAGGGAGTGCACAGTTGAGCGAAAGAATTGTTACACCTTATTATTGTCTTCAGCATGTGGAACTGTCAGAAGTTCATCCATGTATGATGGATGTGTGTACAAGGAACACACTTAAACCTACAGGCTGCTGAACACACTTAAACTTACAGGCTGCTCCACTTACTGTGCACATATCCCTCTCTATAAGTCACACATTGATGAACTTGCGACAGTTCCACATATTGGAGATGACAACAAGGTCTAAAGGTTGTTATTTATAACTGTGCATTTTCTGATGATGGGCCAGTGAAGCCTGAAACATGTAGGAGTTTGTTTACATTATAATATAATTGTAATTATAGCAAAGTGTGTGCGTTTGGTTGGTTCACACTGTAACAATTTCGCAGAAACATTGGTATTCATCTACCTAATAATAATACAATATCTCATCCTGGAAGTTATAATACTGATACTGCCATGAGAACCTCAAATATCATCTCCTTCTTTAGATTGTACTTCCTGTGCACTTCTTCAAAGCAGTGCCACTAACATTGTGTTGATAGAAGGAAGAGACTTCTGGCACCAGTTGGAAACTAATCCTGTGCATGAATAGCAACAGAAATCCATAATGAAATGTTTAAATAGTGTAATGTTGCACATTGTGTTTGTTGTGTTTCAGGTTGTTATTTTACATCACATGCTGTCTAAAGCATGTGTCAAAGCAAGGCCTAACATACTGTGGTGTTATAAGAAAGATCTTGGCTTCAGTAGTCATCGGAAAAAGAAGATGAAAAGTCTTCAGCGTAAAATAAAGTCTGGCAAAGTGAATGTTAATGAAGATGACCCATTTGAATTGTTTGTTGCATCAACAAATATTCGGTACTGTTACTATTCAGAAACGCATAAAATACTTGGAAATACATATGGAATGTGTGTGTTACAAGACTTTGAAGCTCTCACTCCAAATCTGTTGGCAAGAACAATGGAGACAATTGAAGGTGGAGGATTGATTGTTCTTTTGCTGCAGACTGTCACTTCTTTGAAACAGCTGTATACCATGAGCATGGACGTTCATGAACGTTATCGTACTGAAGCACACAGTGATGTTGCTGGACGCTTCAATGAACGGTGAGAACAAATTCTTCCAACAAAATTTTTGGCAGCATCTGCTGCCAGTGGGATTTTGTCAAAACTTTTTAATTCTTGGTCAGTCAATGAGCTTGCTGCTATGTGCTTATGAACTTTTGAATCCACTAATGAGCTTGATGATGGAAGGAACACTTCACTTTAATGATGGTAGAGGGTGCATTCATTTAAGGTTAAGGGACACCCAGAATTTAGAATGGCTAAACACAAAGTGATTACCAAAAATCATTGTGCATAACAGTAGAATACAAGTGAAGCCATTATCATGTTGATAATTCATTACACCTGTCTCAAGTACATTCAGTGGGTTAAAATAATAATCTGTAATTGTTCAAATTCAGAGGGTATTAGTTACATGTCAGGTGCATATTATCTATCAAACTTAGACAAAGAAAACTCACAAAATTTCCCAGTATAAGGCTTATGAAGATTCAAATGTGGCAAAATATTTAAACATTTTTGATATGTCACTTTGATGGCAGCTTTAAATATTTATACATGTAAATGAGAAGCTGTTTGGTCATTCTCTTGTCAATTTCCACTAGTTTTACACTTTGGCTGCCTTTAGGTTCATCTCAAGCAGTTATGACTAGAGGATGGTACTCCAAAAAGTTATGATGTGTATGATTAATAATGACACTATATAACCTTTTGGCGCCGGAATTATTTTTTTAATTTTAGCACACCCTGTATATAAAATGTGAATAATACAGGAACCAATTACGTTAGAATTATGAAACAAACTTGATTTTGAAGAGAAAAAAACGGAGAGTATATACCATGTTTAAAATATTCGGTACCTATACTTGTTGAATAAATATATAAAATGCAACTTGAGAGGTTAGCGGTGTGGTACGACCACTATAGTTGACATTAGGCATCAAAAGGTTAATAATGACACTATATAGCATAAGTATTGATTATTTTTTAGGTTCCTTTTGTCACTGGCCACATGTGCTCGCTGCTTGGTGGTGGATGATCAGTTGACTGTACTCCCCATTTCATCTCATAATCTTCACGTGGACCCAGTGGGGAAACTTGATCCTCCTCCAAGTGAACAGGAACTGGCAGATTTGAAAGAAAGCCTGCAGGACACACAGCCTGTTGGTGTTCTTGTTAATTGCTGTAAGACTGTGGATCAGGTATCAACATTCTAGTATTTACTGGTATTTCAGTGGCTGGCTACAGCTATAATGTGGTTTAATTGCTTAAGAACCTAACTTCATAGAATTATGACATGCAGCTGCTTAGTTTAACTTGCTTGGTAATTCTTGGGTATACAGAAAAATGATGTTCTGTCCTAAACTGACATATATATTGAACATTTGTGGGCTGGAATAGTATAGACGGTGTGGTGACTTGCTACGGACTGGATGGTCCAGGGATTGAATCTCAGTGGTAGTAAGGTTTTCGGCACCAAACCACATCAGCCCTGAAACCCACCAGGTCTACTGGGTTTCTCTGCTTGGGGTGAAGCAGCCAGGACATCACATTGACCATCCATCCCCATCTAACATTGAGGTTAAAGAAAATTAGAGATATATTTCTACTCCCCCTCTGGGCCTTCGTGGCATGTTCTGGGATGATAGCTGATTTATTCTTGATTTCACATTTTTGCTATGTTCTGAATGTTGTATGCTTCCACAGCATTAACCATGACCACATTATTAAACTACAGGGCACAAAACTCCTTTCTGCTAAAACCTGACACATGGATCGACTCATCAGGGAAGCTATTGAACTTGAAATGCACCCACACAACATCAACAGAGAAGATGGCCTGACCTTAATCTTACACAGCATTAACCATGACCACATTATTAAACTACAGGGCACAAAAGTTATTTCTGCTAAAACTGTATGTGGATCGACTTATCAGGGAAGCTATTGAACTTGAAATGCACCCACACAACATCAACAGAGAAGATGGCGTGACCTTAAGCAAATCTTGGAAACCCCTTCTACACAAGCATAAGGAAAGGGGACAGCCACCTAAAACACAATAGTTTGACCTGTACCATCCCATGGCTCACCCCAGCACGTGCCATATCCTTCACATATGCACCCGTTAGCTCCGTGTGGGTCATTGCCCTCCACAGCCTGTTTCTCTACTCGGACCCGCCCCTACCCTGTCACCCTCCTCCCAGTTGGCTCAGACTATTTTCGAGTCAAACCTTTTCCCATATAAATACCCCAACATTCACAACCCCAGTCATCCTTCATACCTACCCACCTATGAAGATGGAACAGACAGAGTGTTCCAAAACGTTGGCATATAAAATTCAGATGCCGGGGAATTACCCAGAAGAAAGCATACAACAAAAGCTGGTTTGTTCCATTAGATAGGCCCAGCAGAGAAGGTTTTATGCTTTTGTCTCATGACAGAAGCAGAGGCATCTTCTGAAATGTTGTACTTTTAACGCAAAGGAGATAATAGAAAATGTTCAGTTAATAGCACGCCTCTGTCACAATGCTTAGACTTACACAGGTTCTCAAAACAAAATCAAATGATTTATTTCATCAGAACACAACAACATATACAATCATCAGCATCCAAGTATGGCTACATGTTTTGGTCCCTTCCTACACCATCCTCAGGCCAACATTTAATAGTTGTTTTATTATTTTATTAATAGATTAATAATTGTTGACCTGAGGATGGTCTAGGAAGGGACTGAAACATGTGGCCATACTTGGATGCTGATGATTGTATATGTTGTTGTGTTCTGACAGAATAAATCATATGATTTTATTTTGAGAATTAAAACACAATGGGATATCTTCTATTAAAATAACTTATACAGGTTGTTTCAGTGTATAGTGTGAATTCTTTTATCGTATACCCAGTAGCATTTTGATCTGACCTTATACTTGCCTACCAGTGAACTGTGGTCAGTTCTACTCAGACTGTCATGGTATGAACTAGCTGATGTTGTGTATGTGATACAGATGTGACACAACCATGCACATTTATTTTCTTGGCTTTCTGCTAATGAGTATGAGCACAAACATGTCTATTGTAGGTGTTAATTACATTTTTATGAAATGATATTTTAATTCATGCAAAACCTGCAGCATTGATTATGGTGGTCAGCATATTATTGGTATTCGTTACAATATGATAATGTTTTTATACCTTCCTCATATTTGAAAGTAACTTTATGCAACACATTTTCAGGCTAAGGCTCTTCTGAAGTTTATTGAGGCAGTATCAGAGAAGACCCTCAGATCAACAGTGTCACTAACTGCTGCAAGAGGAAGAGGCAAGTCAGCTGCTCTGGGACTTGCAATGGCAGGAGCAGTTGCTTTTGGCTATTCCAATATCTTTGTTACAAGTCCCAGCCCCGAGAACCTCACAACCTTATTTGAATTTATTTTCAAAGGTAAAAGTAATAAATCCACTATATAACATGAACTTTTTGTGTTCTGTTCTTGAACTGAGTTTGCCATTCTAATCTTTAGGTTCTGCAACATGTAGGTATCTACTATGTGTGTGTCATGCATCCAGATTGATGTGGTTTAATAAGACACTCTATAATTTGTTCCCTACTGTATCTTCTGAAACATAATATAAAAGGAGACTGACATGTATTCTGTCCAAAACAAAGAACAAATTAACTTTTATCATACTATGGTGAGTATTTAAATTTCAGCACATGGTTTATGGAAAATGAGTTTTATATGAAAACGAAAAGTTAAAATTATGAAATAAATGGCATTTTATGGAAAATAAAACAGAGATTGTGCTGTATGTAAATTAGGAGGGGGTAGGTACATCAAAACACAACTGTCTTTGTATCTCTTTTATTAGGCTGATGACATGTTTCAGCTGCTGTGGGCCATCCTCATTTTACATTTTTTTTGCCTGAGGATGGCGTACATTGGCCGAAACATTTTGTCAGCCTAATAAAACAGATACAAAGACATTTGTGTTTTGACTTACCTACCCCCTCCTAATTTGCATAAAACATGATGGGGATGATGCATCTAAAGATTGTGCTGTATGTCTTAAAAATGCAGTAGATTACCTTGTTGCCTATATATATATAAAATGAATTTCATGGGGTGTTTTCATATGCATTTGCATATATGAATGCAGGTCTATTTTAAAAGGTTAATGTAATAATAATTGAATGCACTGCTTAGAAAGATGGAAGTTTTCCTTTTAATGAAACAATGTTTTCTTGAAGGTTTTGATGCATTGGAGTACCAGGAACATTTAGATTATGACCTCATCCAGTCAACGAATCCGGAGTTTAACAAAGCTATTGTTCGAGTCAACATTTTTAGAGACCATAGACAAACTATTCAGGTAAAAACAAAAACTTTTCCCTTGAATACCTAAGAGCCGTTGTATCTGTGTACCTGAAATATATTTCATTTAATCAGGATACATTTTTATTGTTCTGGGATTGATATGATCACCTGAAAACATATGAATGAATTTATCATTGGACATTTCAATATAGTTTTAAGTACTGCAACCAGTTTTTGTGGTTCTGTGTCAGAGTGTAATTTACACTGCACGCTTGTTTTCCAGTACATACATCCAACAGATGCACATAAGCTTGGTCAAGCAGAACTTCTTGTCATTGATGAAGCAGCAGCAATTCCTTTGCCATATGTTAAAAGCATGCTGGGATCATACCTTGTTTTCTTGGCATCAACCATCAATGGGTTAGTAAATTCAATTGAACTGAAGACATCATAATTTAGTATTTTATTACATGTGAATGAGTGTACAGTGCAGTTTTAACCATTTGTTAAATCACCCGATTGTTACAATTAGCCCTTTGGAATGTGCTGATTCTGTATATGCCACCTGCGGTAATGTTGAATCTTAAGATATCCTGCATTTTTGTCCACACAGTGTAATTGTGTATTCTAGCCTTCCTTCCTTCCTTCCTCTTGGCGCTACAGCCTTGGGTGAGCCATGGCCTCCTCAACATTCAGTCTCCATTTCTCTCTATCTTTCATCTTCTCCATCCACTGCTTTATCTTCATCACTTTCAGGTCTGCTACCACATCATCCATCCATCTCAAATGAGGTCTTCCTTTTCTTCTTCCTATAAACAACCTTCCTTCCATCATCTTTCTTGGCATCGCTTCCACTTCCATTCTGTTTACATGTCCCAGCCATCATATTCTTTGAGCTTTTATAAATCTCACAATATCCTGTCCGTTTATGGATCTATTCAATTCTTCATTATTTCTAATTCTCCAGATATCCCCCTCTTGGATCGGCCCATAGATCTTCACAGTATTTTCCTTTCGAAAATCCTTAACAAATTCTCATCGGATTTTGTAAGGGTCCAGGTTTCAGATCCATATGTTACTGCTGGTCTTATCAGAGTTTTATATATTTGCATTTTGGCAGATCTCTTTATAATCTTGCTTTTTAGCATATGATGGTTAGCTGCATATGCTCTGTTCCCTACTTGTATTCTGTCTTTTACACATTCACTAATCCTTCCTTCATTATGTATTACATTGCCAAGATATTTAAAACTGGACACTCTTTCAAAATTGTGTATTCTATCTGATTCTTAAAATAAACAGGGATCATTTTTTTATTGTACAGATTGACCAGTTGGTCTTTGTGATGAAGACCCATTATTTTTGTGAGGTACAAAGTGGATTTTCATATATTATTTAGAAGATCTTCAGATTTCACAGGGACAGTAGCAAAGTATATTGATAGAAATCTGTTCTCATTGTCTTCTGTAACAAGAGACATTACTTAAAGTAATGTAATTATACTAAAATTGATCTGTAATACATTACTATTGATTCCAGTATAATCAGACAGTATAACCAACAGGGTGCACTTTGTACAAATACGTAAATTATTTATTGCAACCAGTAGGTCAAAACATGTTGGGTTTTTAAAATAAATAATATATGTATTTCTGTAAAGTATAATTTTCTGGTTTGATACTAAAATTGAATTAGTTGTCTGCATCAAGAATGGAATGAAGAGCTTTCCTAAACTAAATAAATTTTAAATTCTCAAATAAATATTAATGACAGACCTCATAAAGGTTAACTAATGGCATAAGAATATCTTGTAAAGGAAAAAGGGATCTTCATTTATTGACTAAGAATAAGGATGACATGAAGTTAAAACAGTATTATAAATTATATTTTGAAATTTCAACTATTGTGATTAAAGAAGCAAAAATATGTAATTGTAATGAGCAAAGTAAAAACAGTGTGGAATATTATAAAATCTGAAACAGGGAAAAAGGTCGACAATTATGATATTTTCTTTTCAGGTAAAGAAGGTGATAAAATTAATAAATGTAAAATCATTTCTGAATTATTTAATAATTAATTTTTTTTTACATTTATGGAGAAAATTACTCAACATCTTTAATAATAATAAAATCATATTAGCACTAAAAAATCCTATGCAGTACTTATCACAGTTATTTAAAAATCTCTTTCCAAAATTAATATTTGGTAATATTTCAACTAAAATTGGAAAGATTATCAGTTTTCAACAATCAAGGAATTCTTGTGGATATGATTAAATTTCATTGAAAATCTTAATAATTATTGCTCCCTTTATCGGATTTCCCCTAAATTATATTTATAAAAAACTCATACAGACAGGAATCTTCCCTTTGTGCTTAAAATACTCATCATAATCATAAAACCACTGTTTAAAACAGGTGATAAGAATACTATGGCTAATTTCAGACCAGACCCATTATTAACTTCATTTTCAAAGGTGCTGGAGAAGGTCATATGTACATAAGGATTGTGACTCATATTAATAATCGCAGTATATTAGTAAATGAACAATTTGGATTCAGGTCAAAATATTGAACAGAAAAGGCTTCTTGTAATTTGATGTGCGAAATATTAAATGCTTTTCACAGTAAAAGAATAGTTGGAGGAATTTTCTTTGACTTAGAAAAAGTTTTTGATTGTGTTAACCATAGTATTTTACATTTAGAATTAGACTTTAAGGAATAATGGACAAAGCATACACTTTAATTAAATGTTGTCTTGAAGATAGAAAGCAGTGTGTGGATAAATTCTTAAAAAATAGTATGTGTTATAACTGGGGTAAAGATAAGCACAGTGTTCTGCAAGGATCAATATTGGGACTGCCACCCTTCTCTCTCTCTCTTTTTTTTATGACCTACCTAATATTATGATTAATACAAATTTAAGTGATACTTCTAAAACAGTATTATTTGCAGATGATACAAGTGTAATAGTTAACAACCCCCAATTTTACTGATTTTTAAAACGTTTTTCATATGGTTTTTGAAAATCTGAGTGAATGATTTTCTTCTGATATGTTTTCTTTAAATTTTGGTAAAACTCATTTCATGCAGTTCATTACTAAACATAGCTCTCATAATGTAAGAAATATTAATTATAACAATAAAATAATATTAAATACCTCTACATAGAGATTTTAGGAATAATAATAATAATAATAATAACACATTCTCTTGGAAAAGCCATGTAGATATGATTACACCCAAATTGAGCCAAGCCTGTTATATAGTGAGACTGGTTAATCTGTTTCTATCATGGGATACCCTAAAGGTAATGTGTTATGCCTTCTTTCGCTCTGTTATGACTTATGGTATAATATTTTGGGGAAATTCCTCACACAGTGATAATATTTTTAGATGACAAAAAAGAATTATTAGAATTACAGTGGGAGCCAGAACAAGAGACTCATGCAGAGAACTTTTTACAGGTTTAAAAATCTTACGTGTAACATCTCAGTACATGTGTACTCTAGCCCTGTATATAGTCAACAAAAGTGTAGTTAGGGAAAATTCTCAACTGCTTAGTATCAAAACTACAAATAACTGCAATCTCTTCCAACCTTCGTCACATTGAACGATTCATCAGAAAGGACCCCATTAATTTGGCATTAAGGTGTATAACAAACTTCCCTCTCAAATAAGGAATCAGTCATGTAATGTTAAGCCATTTAAAATGGCTCTTAGTAATTGCTTACAGTTGCATTCATTTTGTACTTTAGCTGAATACATCAGTTACAGTAAAAATTAAATTCAATGGCAACATGTGTTGTTCTGTTCTACAGATCAATACATTTAGTGATCAGATATATTGTCTAAATGACATTTCAAAGATATACATCTGTTTAGAGGTATTTTTTCTACATCATTTTTATCCATTCATTAACAGAATTGTTATATTTGTTGTATTGTTTACATTTTTTCAATGAAGTACTTTAAAAAAAAGATATTTGTAATTAAGGTTTTACGGTCACTCGATTTTATGTAATTACTGTAGACCCTGACTGATGATTAATTCTGTGTAAGTTATATGATACAGGTTTTAGACTTACAATTATATCTGCTCTGAAGACTTATATGTAGCACTAGTATGCATATGGCCTTAAGTTATGTCAATGTTGATGATTTTATGATGTGTTCTATGTGTAAGTTTTAGAACAAGATGTGTTTTGACAAGTTCTATATCCATTGGTTGTATTAGCAGCAATGGATTCTTGAATAAACAGTATATACAATACAATACAATAGTTTCAGACAGTTAATATTTAAATTTGTAGTAATTATCACGTCCTTACCCAGGTATGAGGGTACTGGCCGGTCCCTCTCGCTGAAACTACTGCAGCAACTGCGAACACAGGCAGTACCCATTGGTGTATCAGCTGACAAATGCAAGGGGCATTCAGCTGCTACTGGAAGGGCTCTACATGAAGTAAGTTCAATTTTATAATCATGACAGTACCCCGTCTATTGTACATGTACTGTGTTGTCATACTAAAATCTTTCGAGGCAGTTAGCTTTCAAATTTAATGTTTGCCATCCTGAAGTGTTTAACTTCTTCTTATTCTTCTTCTTCTTCCTCAGCTCAACAACTCTTTGTGAGTTTTGGCTTGCTCAATTATTCCTCTCCATGGTTTCCTTTCCTGTGCTTTCTCTTTCCAGTTATTTACTCCCATCTTCCTCAAATCATCTCTCATGTCATCATCCCATCTTAATCTTGGCCTTCCTTTCAGTCTTGTTGCGTGTGGTTTCCATTTATAAATACTTTTAACTACTCTTTCATCAGGCATTCTTTCAACATGTCCCACCCAACTCAGTCTCTTACTTTTAATGTG
>Ga0136643_10004949_pt1 | contig 18621 bp, 15 predicted proteins | sample TergutLab28metaG_FD_96883 | JGI IMG/M metagenome (GOLD analysis project Ga0136643, IMG submission 96883) | Labiotermes labralis P1 segment gut microbial communities from Petit-Saut dam, French Guiana - Lab288 P1 (version 3) (version 3) | ecosystem: Host-associated > Arthropoda: Insects >...
AAGGGCTTCTCTGGACGAGTGATCAGCCCGACGCAGAGACTTATACCTGACAACACACAACACTGAACACAGACAGACATCCATGCCCCCGGCGAGATTCGAACCCACAATCCCAGGAAGCGAGCTGCCGTAGACCCACGCCTTAGACCGCGTGGCCACTGGGATCGGCTAAACATAACAATAAAATATATATCTTATGGGTCTTTTGTGGTCAGTAGAGGTCTGCCTTACCGTACGTGATTATAAAGGACTGCAAAATTACTATTTTGGAATTTTCCATTTCCTTGAGTTCATTATAGAAACACGTTTCAGAAATAGGGCCCATTTCCGTCATACCGTGTAAGGAGGACATGTTGCTATGTGCATTCTTTCCTCACTTGTTTGATAAAGCTAATTGTTTGGCCTATCGTAATTCATTTTATATAGCCCAGTTTCAATTCTTCGCCGCAGAAAAGAGGCAGAAACCAACCCCATATCGTCTTCGTGTCGCGGAATTCCCGAAACAACGATGCACACTTCTGCACAGGCCTGGTAATAAATTGGAACAGAGCGATTAGAATCTCAGGAGGCCATGCTTTCAGACACCGCAAACTAAATTACGTCACAGACGGTAATCGTTTCATGTTATGTTGCTGCTGGAGGTGTTTTGTAGAGAGGCACCGGAGGGATTCCAGTAGACTGGTGACTATCTTTTCATCGAAAACGTGTCTCATTGGTCCTAATATAAACTAAACTGTAACTCGGGAATGCACAATTCGGGTCTCGTGTATATTTAAGGTTTTGGTGAAAAGGTAATTTAATTTCATTTGAAAGGCTTGTTTCATCACGCTGTTCATAACCATAATCAAAATCGTCAGCCATTTGAGACGTTTCCTCTTGAGTGCTGGTTCTTTGGGAGCCCGTTCTTTCTTGATGGGTTCTGGTTCCTCCAGTCCCCTCTTTCTTCTCCACGGGCGGTTCCTCCAAAGCACTGTTTCTCCTGCCTGTTGAATGTACTCACACACTAAATCTGGGACGGTTGTATGGTTGATTCTTAAACATATTGCCCACTTGCATCTATAAACCATAATAATTTTATTTAAACGGTGTATTTAGTTATTCTTTTATTGTTTTAATTTCGTTATGGCCATACAATAACCACTAATTTCAAATGTTCACCTCGGCTGTCTCTGTTCTTCTTTCTTGCTCTTTTATTGAAGAGCCATTCGCACACTCAAACAGAAGATTAGTAGCAGCCGCATTATCTTACGTAATTTCACCACACTTTACATACATCACTCACCAACTTAATTTATACTTAACTAAAGTTATATTTATGCTAAATATATATATATATATATATATATATATATAACGACGTAATTTTACCGAGTACAGATAAAGCTCCCTAATGATGGCCATTAAAGACCGAAACATGTAGGTGCGATATTATTGTGTATTTTAATGTAAATTTAAAACTTTTAACAACGTTAATAAATAGTGCATTTGTTGGTGAGTGAACTGCGTAGATTTAAAAATGCACGGTGCAACGACAAAAATCACCACACTTTATTACTTACTAGATTCAAACGAGAGTCGAATTCCACTCACAGTGTACTGAAAGATTTGCAGCGGTTTAATTTCGTAAGAGTCAGTAGTCGTAACTGCGTCCTTGTCTTATCGTTATTTGAGTAGAGGAGGTGAGTGTGCATGGGATGTCAGCCGGTGTCTCTATTAGTCAGTCATTCATGTATCTAGGAAAGGACTGTTTGTAGCCTGTCATGTCTGGGATACACACGTAACGTCAGATACGCCGCAGTACAGGAAAGCACCCTTACTGAGGTGGAATGACTTGTCAAGGAAAGAAATTATACTGTTTGAGCTCGAGAAGAGGAAAAGTTTGAACATTACAGTCAGTTTTTCAGTGTAGAAGTTTCGACCCTGTTATTTCTGTAAAATTGTTCGTAAGTTACGTATTTTTCCTTGCAACCTCCGTAAAACGCAAGATTTCACTATAAAAAACCAAATACAAGGTCGCTCAGAATCTGATGGTAACTCAGCTGGGGAATAGTCCTTGAAATTTGTAGAATCCAAAATTTCATTACTATAGTAATTACGGACCGCTACCGGAGCCTACCCTAAACCCACGTAACTCCATTTTTCCATCACGTTTCCTCCACGCCTGTAGCTACCGAGTGATATCACTCGCTCAGACTTTCGGATAAAGCGCTGGAGATTGTGCACTTTTGTCTATTCCCGTTTTTATTATGCGTTCCGCGTGTGCTTGAACCTTGCATTGGATACTAAAACCTTCTACCATGCAGTTTCCTTCATCCTCATAACACGTCCTCATTATGCAGTCCAAACAGCTACTGTTGCAACTTTTTTTTAATGATTGTGTTGGAAATGCGACTGTGAAAGAAGAATGTTTTGAATAGACTGATATCTCCGGACTGAAGAAATATTATTTCCGTAATACGTCCTTCGTGCACGATAAAAATTATTTAATGCGAAGGAATAAATCATGCAATGTCATTAAAAATTTTGAATTTATTGAAGAAACGGTGGAACGATATTAGTAATAGCGTAGACATTTCCAGGCTTTATTAAGTTATATTATTATTATTATTATGTTTTCAAAAGGAAAATATTTATTGCCGATACACGTGGGGTTTAGTCGTGTTCTGTGTTAAGAAATTATGTTATTTTAAGTTCATACTTTGACTTATAATATGCAAACTGAAAATAAGTATGTTCGTTTAGCAGTTCTTTGAATATTACACAAGCTGCTGCTTGTATTGACCCTTGCAAGATCCTGTCAGCAAAAGCGCATTTATCAATTTCTCCATGAATTTTTTTTGAACTGCTGATGATTTTGAGATGTCATGTCTGAACCATCAGTAGATAGAAATCAGAGTTTTTCCATATAGTTGATACCACAGATAGCATAAATATCATAGATATGGAAGAAAATGTTATTAGAAATTTTGGAGTCTTGAAGGAAATGTGTAACGTAATAATATTTGAATCATACGATGTCTTTGTCGTGAAACAAAACTGAGACCAAGAGAAAAAGGTTCCTTACTAATGGAAAGATAAATACGTGAGTCTATTGTTACTCTAAACAGTGATATGCTGATTAAAGCTTGACACGTAAAGCATAAAATGTATGAAAGAAAGTAATGATGTCAACACGCTGTAATTCATCCAGTGATACTATATGAGTTAATGTGTAGGAATTTATGGTTATAAGAATTCTAAAAGGAAGAAAATATGGAACATGATTTGAGAGATACGGGTGGAGAAAATAAGGAAGCTTGTGTGTTGCTGGACAAGTGGTGCGAGATAAGGGAAGTTTGGATGGGTTTCAGTGATTGTGTTACTGACGTGTAACTGAGTGTTACGACCATCTGCTGTATCTATTCTCACAGCTTCAGCTGGAAGAATCAGATATATGGAGACTATATGTAGCCTATTCGGTTCACAGGTCAAAAGACATTCTCCTTCCGGCTGACAGTATGTAGTCAGCAAAACATGATGTTTTACAGCGTACTAATAAAGTGAGGGCTTCTCTCAAGTATTTTCTTAAAACAATATTTACTAAAGTAATAAAACTATTTGTTATGACACTCATATAAATGTATGTTACTCTTAACCAGTGTTCTATTTTTTTCTTGTCTCGGCGTCTCATAATAATGCTTTATGAAATGAACTCTTGCCAAGCAACGAAACAGTGTTGGGCATAGGTCCCTTCTCACAAATTCCCCTTACGATCGCCTAGCAAGCAGATCAGATATTGGAAAATTGAACACAACTTTATGTATATTGACTAGATTTGTGCATAATTAACAAAAACTATGGCCTGATTTATTTCTATTTCTCACTAGGTCTATTTTAGTGCAATATGAATTGCGAAGCTAGCGTTAAATACATATGTTCTCATCGTAAGATCAGGGATTTCTAACGCACATTTTTATGAAAGTCACATTTCTCGAAAGAAAAACTTTGCCAACTCTTGTCCCGTTCTTCTTATCTCATAACGTCAGAGAGATTTATTATATTAGCCTGGGCCCTTAAACGTAATTATTCAACCAACTGACGAGTTCTTACTGAATTTTCCGTGAATATCATTTGGGGCATAAGCCAAAGAATTTTTTTGTATCTATTTATCATCAAAACACAAGAATGTTTAACGCCTGAGGTGGAAATAATGCTAGCACCACTTAATGTGTAGATAACGGTGTGAAAATTATACACATGTTTGGGTAGTTCAGGTTCAGCTTCACACATTCTTAAGTGCGGTATTGGGTGGAGTCGAGTGGAAGGCCTAAATCCCCAGTCTCATATTATATGGGAACTATTTTTGACGCCCGATAAGCAAATTCTGGTAACCGTAATGATGTTGTGTCCCTTATCTAAGCAGGACTGATTGGCAAAATGCCAGTCAAAGTAAAGGTAAAGGGTAATTCACCAATAAAGGGAAGGAACCTGTGACGTCAACTTAGATCAAAGTATTCTATTATTCTACACACACAATTTAATACATTAGTATTGATGTCCAAGTCGAAAGTCAGAACATGTTACCTGGTAACAAGTCATTCTATGCATCTTGCCACTGCAGAATATTTTTCAGTTTATTACCGATAATTAATGACGGAGTGTGTTGTACACAGTACGTCATAAAATGCAGTCACGTGGCTATGCGAGCACTAATTGTATATTCTTCTTCGTGTGAATTATTTATTCTTCAAATTAAGGTACGATTTTTATATATAGTGGAAACTATTAGTTTTAAATGCGGAGAGGAGGAATTCCAAAGAAGGAATACATTTATTTATAGAAGTTAAAACGTCACGTATGCTCTCCAAAAATAAGTGAAAGCTCACAAATATAAACAAAATATTGTAACGGTTTTTTAACCTTAAATTTCCTTGAACAACTCTATATATTCTACATACTTAACAACACAAGGTCCAAAATACAGCCTAATACAATGTTTGAAACAAGAAAATAAACCTTTCTTAAAGAGGGATATTACGAACAGAATGCTGCTGGTTGTCATTAGTGTGGGATTCCACAAAAGCTGAACACATCAATTCAGAGCAAAAATTCCAGTGAACAAGTGATTTATTTTTATATATCTATGCCTAATTGTCTTTGAATTGTCTTGAGGAAAATTATAAGTTTAGTTCAATAGAACAGAATAGAATAGAATACATATGGGTTTGAGCCTCTAAGGACCCGATGTGCGTAGGCCTTATACAAGCAGGCCAATTGTGCCCATTTATTCTCGGACATTTCTGACTTTAGCCTTAATAAAGGCCAGGATTGTTCTTGGATAAGTTTTCATAATAACCTCTGGTTTCAGCCTGAGCCCAGGTAGAAATATTGTCAAAAATAGGGCCACACACCTCTGAGTTTTACATGACTGAAAAATATATCAAGGGCAGATTCTGGTCCAATGAACATAATGGCCGAGCCCTCCCTTGCTAAGTGCCTTAGCTTCCCCTTATGGAGCCTTATAAAAGAAATGCTCTCTTTCTAGTGCCTTCCATTACAGGTCTCTCAGAGTCCTCAGTAAAGGAACCCTCCCACCAGGTTCCTCTCACGGAGCCTCTGTAAGGAGCGAGAGAGACTCCATTTCCCAAGCCTTTATTGACATGTCTTACGTAGTTTCTAGAGTTCCTAGCAAAGGAGCCCTCCCTCCATTTTCCCTCACAGAGCTCCCATAGAGAGAAACGTTCCTTTTACAGAGCGCTCATGTGCTGTCTCTCAAAGTCCCCCGGCAAGGAACTCCCCATCCAGCTTCCCAACGGGGCCCATATGGAGAGAGATGTCCGGTTCCTGAGCCTTCCTTTTCATATCCTTCAGGGTTCCCAGTAAAGGAGCCCTCCTTCCAGGTTTCCCTCGCAGAGTTCCCATACAGAGACGTTCCCTTTCCAGGACCATCGTTCATCTGTCTCTCGAATTCCCTGTTAAAACAAGCTCCCCTCTGTGTTCCCCGATGGGACCACTATGAAGACAGCTGCCCGTTACTAGAACCTATTTTAACTTATCTCTCGGAGTCCCCAATAAATAAGGTCTCCGGATAAAGCAAAATCTCACCTTCTTCTTACAGTCCCCGGTAAAGCAGCTCTTTCTCCCTGGTCCCAGAATGGGGCCCCTATGGAGAGAGATGCTCAATTTCCACAGCCAATGGTTTATTCTTTCAGTCATATCTCCCTGAGTCCTCAGTAAAGGAGCTTTCAACGAAACAGGGGGAAAAAACATACGGTCACGGTCCCCAGAGCCCCACGGGGGCGGAAGAACTACATAAAATTGGGTGCGACCTGTTTCCACAAGGGGGCCATTTACGATACTGCTATTACTACCTCAGTGCCATACAGCCTTCAGCACGATACCTTCCACCTTGGCTGGGGTAGACCAGATCCTCATTAGCTAGCCTGTGTCGCAGTAACCCTCTACAGGGTGTCACTAACATACCTGCTACCGCCACACGTGACCAAGGATACGGATCTCTACGCAACCCTGGGGCTCGGACGAGGGGTTGGATTTGTGGGAGGCAGGTGTATGCAATAAGTAACACGCATTAGCAGGATATCAATACAAATAATATAAACGTCAGTATTAGTAAAGTTATATCCGTTATGTTAGAGGAAAGAAGTATGTATGTTGTCTGAAATATGTATGATTCCACTTTATAAAAATCAGCTTAAGGTAGTAGTGACGTAACACGCAGGTAATTCACAGGAGGTCACAGGTAACTTTAAAATAAGAACGGACGCTTCGAACTGATTCAGAAAGTCCCTATAAAACTGGAATCTTGGCTGAAGGAGTTCTGTCAGCACAGCAAATTTTCTTCCTTTTTGCAAGGGGTAGAGGAGCCTGTAGCAGCACAACAGTGGGAACCAGACTTCATGTACATGCAATCTGGCACAAAAGGACAGAAGCAGGGAGGGAGAAAGATGTGTAGCGGCATACATGAGGACGTTGTATTACCGCAAAGTCGAGAGAGAGAGAGAGAGAGACGCAAACTTATTAATAGTTTAGGCAATAACAAAACCACCAAACTACTGCAGCCGGCAGTTTTACCGGCTGTTACAGTCTCAAAGGTCGTTAATTTCTTTGTTAATAAATAGTGTAAAATAGTAATAATAACGATTGTTTCAGATTAAGAGTACTCCGTAATACACGTTACGGATACACATGTGTGTCTGCGGTGCCGTATGTAGCAGGCAGATTAATCTGTTTGTATACAAACAGAGAGATGGAACGGAGTTCCATAGACTTTTGGTATAAGTGAAGATGCGGATATTTAATACAAGATATAGACATAGGAAAACAGTGTGACGCGGTATTGCAGACTGGTAATTCTTGTATGATCAGAGAGAAGAGAAATATAATTTCGGGAAGCAGTGTTTCGTAGATACTTCAGAATTGACAAAGTTCTTTGTTCGTGCATTATTTAAGAAGCTAATTGCTCAAAAACACTTAATATGATAAGTATTTCCTATTGTCATTATACTGACGTTTAATACGAATTTTAGCCATTAATATGTATGGACCAGAACAAAATAATAATATCGTGTAATTTGGAGATGAAGATTTTTGTAGTTACAGCATTTGGATATTTGATTTCTGTGGACGGTACTAATATTTAGGATTTGTATACTAGGATTTTCTCATCGTCTTCTTCATAATCCGACAAGAGTTAGGCCTATAGACTTGTTTCGGCCTCACCTAATAGTCTGCTCAAAGGTCTTCCAAGTCGTCTGCGTCCATTTGGTCTACAATTCAGCATTACTTTTGGCACCCTGTTGCTGTTCATTCTTGAAACATTTCCTCTGTATATATCTATTTATAAATATATGAAATTGTGCGAGATACATCAGATGAATAATGAGGTTTGGCAGAAGGCATGGGATCACAGATCAGTTGCTTCGCCTTTACATGTTTCAGAGCAGAGTAGTGGGACATTAGTTGCGGATTGACGGAGGCAGTATTTCGCCAGGCGCCATGACGGTTTTCTGGATGGTTGAGTTCTGTCAGTTTTGTGGAGTAAGTTACAAAATCTACAGAGAGGAGACTGTCTGGAAACTTAAGGTGAAATTGGCAGTAATATGTTAAAATTGATCCTAATTGCGTATTTTGAGTGTTGAGTTTACGTTTCTCGGTGCAGAGTACAGCAGCTAGTCTTCGTGTAAGAATCATGTGGTTTAGTAAATATTTTTTAATTCTTTACTGCCTAAGAGGCTGTCATATTCTGGTGAAAGACACTGCTTCATGGTGATACTTAAGTACTCGCAAAGTAACCAGCAGCTTGTCGTAGTATTATGGTAGATTTCAATACATACACTCTCGTGTACTCTACATGTTATTGTTCCCCCAGGCACAATTGCTTATTTTTATAAACCTTGGATATTACATGTTCGGATTTTCAGTATTGTTTGCTTTCACACTGTATTTAAGTGTAATGAGTTTGTGTTTTGTTTCAGGTTATTGTATGTGTGTTACTGTCATTTGTTATTCGCTGGCGTTCTATGTTTGTGGGATGGATTTATGTTTACTTATGGGTTTAGATTTATTTTTTTGACTGATAGTGTCAGGTCTGGGGTTGAATATGAAACACAATTTGAATTTGATTAATTTAAATTTAAATATTGCTTGGAGCTATAATCGGATTGAACAGCAGCATGTAAAGCCTGGAGGGGAACACCAGGATTTCATTGCGATGTGCGATGTTGTCATGACCGATAATTGCAGATTGTGAAAAATGGTAACTTCCAGTTACCGAACTTTATTCATTGTTTCCAAAACGGCTCGTAATAAAGGAAATGTTATTGGAATTTAAAAATAAGAGACCAACTTGATGTCACTAATTATTGAGTTTTATTTCACTTCTTCTATGCTCAACATGTTTCGGGCATTAATACATCCATCATCAGGAGCCTGTGGCTTTTCTATTGTGTCACCACACTGGTCGTGTGTTCTTGTTTCGATGTGTGTTGGAGTTTCGGTGTGGCTGGGTTGGGGTGGTAACCGTGGTATCCGTGTAACAGGCTGAAGCCTACGACACGGATACCACCCCAAACCAGCCACACCGAAACTCCAACACACATCGAAACAAGAACACACGACCAATGTTGTGGTACATTAGAAAAGTCGCGGGCTCCTGATGATGGATGTATTAATGTCCGAAACATGTTGAGCATAGAAAAAGTGAAATAAAACTTAATAACTAGTGACATCAAGTTGGTCTCTTTTTCTTCAACTATCACAATGATGCACGGTCCAATTTACATAAGTCTGATTCATAGTTGTGAACAAACTAAATTAGCTTTAAAAGACAAAAAATAGTTTCCAAATTCAGTCAAACACAGCAATATATTATATTATTTTATCTTATCTTGACGACGACATGTTTCGGTCATCTGGCCATCATCAGTGTGTCTTTACAAAACTTAGAATAAGGTATGTGCAGTCAAATAATGATTGTCAAGTGGCTGAAACAATTCGTCATCAAGATAAAATAAAATAATATATTATTGTGCTTGACTGAAACCAGAAACTAATTTGTTGTCTTTTAATTAAATAAACGCAACTGAATGTCCTCTACAAAAAGTAAATTAACTTTACTGTAAAGTTGCATAGCTGCTGTTCACAATTCGGGTGCCTGTGGAATGCACCCACATTCCACAGGCACCCGAACTGTGAACAGCGTTTAAAATAACATCTGAATATTTGAAGTGTTTTACTTCGAACTACAGCGATGCGCAATACCACAACAGAGGAAGTGTGTAGTGCACTCGGAGTACTTGCAATCATGTGTTTGAAGTGATAAATGCTGATGTAATTTTAACGACCTCTCACCGAAGTGACCCTTATGGAACTTTAGAACACCGTATATTACAAGTGAAAACTGCGTGTCTACAACAAGTTTTCTCGGACAGAGGTTTGAAAACCAGTTGATGCTTGGGAAAGTTAACGGTTGAAATGGTAATCCCTGAACATGGCGACAACGAGCGACGAAACGCTTCGGCGTATTAATCATTCCACGTACATTGGCGTAAGAAAAATAGTGCATTATGTGTTGGTTTAATGAGGTCGAAATAAAATTATGAGCATCGTGCACGTTATGTACAATAGTAAGGATTAAAATTGTTCATTTTATATATTTCTTATTGCAGTTTTAAGGGTTTGGACAGGGTCCTGTCATGCAGTAGACACTTGCGCCTATTCTCTCCGCGAAAACAGAGGCAACATATTTTCCCGCAGCTCTGTACCACCCTATGACACACAGACGACAGCAGCATGTCAGTGACATCTGTTGTCTGTCATCCTTGGCACTTCCCACCACCAGATTTAGATTGAAACGCACCGTTACATTTCGGGACAAAGTTATTCTTTAAAATGCCAAAGGCATTTATTCTGATAATGTTTATCAGTGACATTTATCAGTCTTAGTTTTTATAACCAAACCCGCATTTTTTACGCCCGTAACCGGTAATCCATGGTTTTTGCCGTTTGCTTCTCCTGATTTATTCTGTAGCCAAAGTCCATCATTCAGATTCCTAGCTCTGTTTGGGGGACCTAGACGTAAAGGGAAGGATAATATTAAACTGGTTCTTAACTGTTACAACACGTTTGTTACTATATGCAACACATAATTTAATATTCAGAAACACAGAGTTTTGTGCGATACGATTTTCAGAATAATGATATAAATTTGATTCTGTTAAGCTGAGTATGTACGATATTTTTTAATCAAACTGTAGATGAAATCACACTGTCAGATGCTGCGGTGCTGGTACACTACTTGTGGGAGAAACACCGTGTTATTAGCTTTTGTATTTTGGGAGGTTTAAATTCTAAATATCGTGGTAGGAACAATTTGAGTAGCCTGGAGACTGGCGGTCTAGGGGACCTCAGGGAAATCTCTGTCGAGCATGTCGCATTAACCAGCCTGTCTCATTACCTCCTGGCACAGTAAGATGTCTCCTGGCTCATCTCCCGAACGTCTTCCTTCAGTCCCTGTGCCATGCAACAACGGCATAAAGTTTCCATTGAACATGGTCCTGTCAAGCTCACAGCGTCGGCTGAAGCTCGAACTCACAGCTGAGAGCCATGGAGCAGACTGAGCTTGCGATGCCGGTAGCAGCTTAGCTCTAGAAACTCTCCGTCTCTTGAGGTACCAACAATTTGATTTCCAAATTTTTGGGGGTACAGGAGAGAGGAAGTGAGGGGAGGGTGGGGGAATGAGAAGTTTCGTAACTTCCTGCCTAATTAAATGAGTACTAACAAATTAAATAAAGAACATTAGTTTGAGGGTTGTTTGACCGTACATCTTCCTCATGAAATAATGTGAAATGCCAACTTGATGCAACAAGGCAATTTTATTGATGTACTTTTGGCTGTACATGTTTCGGGCGCATACGCCCATCATCAGGAGCATTAGATGTTGAGTTGCAGCCTACGGTTTTCTGCACCGAGTTTTTGGATGGGTGGTGGTCTTGAGAGCTGCTGCTTAGGCCGTGTGTGTGGTATGGATGGTGCCGTGCGTCGCACGGCACCTTCCAAACCGGACACACGACCTAAGCAGCGGCGCTCAGGACCGCCACCCATCTACAAATTGGGTGCAGAAAACCGTACGCTGCAGCTTAACATCTAGTGCTCCTGATGATGGACGTGTGCGCCCGAAACATGTCGAGCTAAAGAAACTTCAATAAATTACATTGTTGCACCAAGTTGGCATTTCACATTAGTTGAAAAAAGACATTAGATTAGTGAGATAGGTGGCGTATTCAGGAGAAACAAGAAATTAATATAATATTTTAATTGGATAAAGTGAAGATAAGCCTTAAGAAACTGTGGGTTAAAAACGTAAAAGGCATTGAAGCGGACCAGAATTAAATGGAGTGACGTGTGCCTTTGGGAACTGTGGCGAGTCTTCAGGTTCCTTGAAAGGCGGACCAATTTTTATCATCTGAGCGACTGTCAACTCTTCAAGAATGTCTAAGCTCCTTTGAGATGGTTAGGGTCCAGTTCAGAGATGTGTTAAGAGAGTTAGCTCTCTGCATGTGATGAATGTGTATGCGTAAATTATAAATTTGGTTTGGTGCCTTCTTTCACAGAACTAAGTATTCCCATCTTTTCTGCGCTGCAAGCACTTCCTATTTCTTCGCGTGAGAAAATTCAGAAAACAAATTTGTATGCAAGGTTGTGGGTGTTTCTAAATATTCGGATGCCTTGTCGCGTGTGGACGATCTTCAGTGCGGTAGGGTGCTGATGTGACAAGACCTGCCTTTCTGTATATTCGGGTGTCGATTGTATTTGTGTGTTATTTTCACGAAGGTTATAGTTTGCGAGGTAAGGAAGTTGGTTGAGTCATTGCGCTACAAGCCGGAAGGTCACCAGTTCTATTCCCGATTTTGAATGGAAGCATCACGATGTGTTTGTAACGTAATATAATATGAAATTTCGGTGCATGATAGTAATATGTGTTCAATGTGTTGTTAGGATTTGTGCAGGCCGGCCAAAAATATTCGCGGTCTTCATTTACATTACGAAAACGAACCAGTTGGTGTGATCTATGAAATAATCAGGAAAAGAATACAGTTCCTTCTTTTGGTGTAACATTTCTCCGTTTAGTGAAAAACCTAATTTTTCCTAGTAGATTTTAAACACCTGTATTGGAGACGAGAATGTTTTTGAAGGCCCTGCAAAATTTCATTGATAAGTCTACAGCCTCCAAAGATCTTCTATTTAATAGTTTCGTTTTTATAAATAATATGTAAAAAAAAACCTTAATTTGTCACGTTCCATTCCTTGAAGGTCAAAGTGGGAACAGAAGCGTAGCTCACAGACATTAAATGTAGGGTCTAGATATAGGTGCGTTACAAACTTCAGGTTCCGGCTGCATTTCGCCTGGGAAAGAACCGCGAATACCCATGGCGTAGATGGACATGTGGGGCGTGAAGTGGGGCCGCTCTGGATTTTGTGGAGGAGAGATAAATCTCATTCCCGTACCAAGAATCAACCAGCCTAATAAAATATTCTGTATAATGACCATACCATCATGAATCGTGTGGTTTGTGTGTCTTCATGTAAACGAAATTGGAATAGAGCCGCCTCGTAATTGTATTTTCTAAATTCCTGCTATGAAGCCCTGTCAACCTTATTACTAGCTGTTGATGAACTTTGCTAACATTTTGGGTTTTACATGTTTGTCGCCAAGTATACAACTTTTGAAACGTAAACTTATTTCGAATGTGATAAATTGCACTATTTATAGAGTCCTTGGAAAAAAAAAAATTGGCAATGCGTTAATGAAGCAATTTCCTATTTCTTGCAGCGTACCTTTTTTTCCACAATAAACTAATAATGAAATCTGTCCTAAGCAGGCTTAATCCAGTCCACATAATAACAGTTAATTTATTTGAAACGTGTTTTAATGTTATTCCAAGTGGTACTGAAGCTTAAGTTTTTCCCGCCAGAAATCTTATATACATTAAGTGTAACACAGTTTGGTCCATTCGAAAGCAGCATTTTTAAGTACAACAAACAATAAAGCAGTTGAATGTTGTGTGAAAGACTTTTCAAACGATTTATCAAATAACATGTTTGACTGTAGACAAATTCTAAATTATTTGTCGATTTCTTTTGTTGCCACTTACGCCTGTTTTACAATATCCTTAAGAATTTTGTTTCTGCTCAAGGCGTTTAACGGTCCGCAAGTGCTGCGTGTACTCAATTGTGAGAATTGCCTCAACAGGCGAAAGGTGATTCTTTTCCCTCCTCTCGGAACCTAACAGTACTGCAGGTGTTTACGAACACTAACGTGTAACCCTGATGTTTATTGGGCCGTGCATCATTGTCATAACTGATGAATAAAAAACCAACTGGATGCGACTCATTATTTTATTGTACTTCTTATAGGTTCAACATGATTCGGGCACTGCTATGCCCATCGTCAGAAGCTCGCCCGGACACTACTCCAGCCTAACCGCACCTCACCTCCAACCTACAGCAAACCAAGAACGAAACGACCAATGTGGTAATCAACATCATAGTCGCGAGCTCCTGATGATGGGCATAGTAGTGCCCGAATCATGTTGAGCCTATAAGAAGTACAAAAAATTATCAGTGGCATCTAGTTGTTTTTTTGATTCTTCAGTTATACTGAAGCGTAAATTACTTTTATAAATAATTTTTATTTCGAACAACTGCAAGCCATAGACATGACAGAATACAGCGGTAGTCCCAGTGTAAAGAGCGATGTTTTGCTTTGTTGTGTAACGTTGTTTCAGAGCGTTACGCTAGTTTTTACAACTAAACATGTACTAAAGGTTTGAAATTTTTGAAGTACACGAAGAGAATAAAGACGTTTGTGTTGCGGGTTTGAAGCATCTTTCATAAAGACATAGCAACTACCACGTTTGAAGCTTGTGTATTGTACAGATTTTGTTTCTTTGATTAAAAGTACTGGTGTCGGTGAGGGATCTGAGAATTACAGAGAAACACAGAAGGTAAAGAGAAGAGGCCCTATATGTCCATCATGTTTCAGTGGCTTTTTCAACCCGTTTTTAGGCGTATAATATCCCAGGAGGACTGTATTAAATGCCACTTGCTTATTTATAAGGAATCATGCATTGAAATAATGACACAGTCTCGTTATAGTCTTCTGAATGTTCCAGTCATTCATAATTGTCTTAGTCTTTGTAATGAAACATTGAAGTGTAAGTGTTGTAGAAGGTGGATAGTTTCTTAAAATTTATGACATTCGGCTATTGAAAGTACATTGTACTCTCATGTAAAGAATACAGGACTGTGCTGGGTTGGTATGGAGCGAATTGATCTGACTGCGGATAGGGGCAGGTGATTGGCTGTTGTGAATGTCGCAATGGACCTTCAAGTTACATAAAATGCAGAGAATTAATTAACTAGCTGAGGAACTGTAAGCTCATGAAGCAGGATTCTGCTCCGTAGCAATAGTTAGTTACGCAAATAGAGTTTTTCCTGTACTCTGCCCAAATGTTAAGACAGTTTGGAATTACAGTAAAAACTGAAGAATCAAAAAACCAACTAGATGCCACTTGATATATTATTGTACTTCTTAGAGGCTCAACGTGTTTCAAGCATTACTATGCCCATCATCAGGAGCTCGTGACTATGATGTTGTTTAACACATTGGTCGTATCGTTCTTGGTTTGCTGTATGTCGGAGGTGAAGTGAAGTTAGGCTGGAGTAGTGTCCGGGTTGCAGGCTCAAGATTGAGCCTGCAAACCAGACACTACTCCATCCTAACTGCACATTACCTCCAACATGCAGCAAACCAAGAACAATAGACCAATGTGGCAATCAACAGCATAGTCGCGAGCTCCGGATGCTGGGCATAGTAATGCTCGAAACATGCTGAGCCTATAAGATGTACAATAAAATAACAAGTGGAGTCTAGATGGTTTTTTATTCTTCAGCTATCGCAATGATGCACGGTCCAATAAACATCAGATACAGTAAAAACTGTCTTATGTGTCATCTCCGGGGGAAAGGGGTTGCTGGATATTGCAGTTTTCCAGATATCAGAATGCTATCCCTAATTTGTATCTTAGTGCATCTAGCACCATCATGGACAGTGCGGTTAGTTCATCGTTAATTTTAGTTTGACCACTCTGGTTTCGAATCCCAGAAAGCCTTCCAAACAAACTTGTTAATTGTGTTGTTCTGTGTATTGTTTGTGTGTAAATGTGTACTGTACTACTACCACCGGTGTCAACTCAATTGCAGTTAACAAATATATCAAATTACAAGAAGAAATAGATGCGCAGTTCACAGAGGAAGTAGCAATGGAATGACTACTTTGTATTTGCAAGACTGCAGTGCTTAATGTTCCAAACATATTGATGGAGTGGCAATACCTTCTTCTCGCAAACCCAGCTGATTATATACCTTCCAGCGTTTCACCAGACAACGGGAATACTCCTACCCAGATTTCGAAAATACAGTTTTCGGAGTACTAGCCAAGGAACAAGCCCAGAAACCGTGTAATTCTGTGACTGTAAGTGTTGCACGCACAGCTACTGTAAGTGTATGGGATTCATTTTAAATTCTTAGGGACAAACTTTAAATAAATCTCGAAATTAATTTCATACCCTTGTGATGGTAGACATTTTGAATGGCGTGGAACGTGGTCGACGTGAATTCAGTATGTCGTGCTGGTTTTACAGCGGATGGCGTTTAGCGTAAGAATGCTTTTGTGATAGTTTAAAAACTTAACTACAAAAGTGTTGCATTTGGTGTCACTTAGGTTTAAGTAAACATTAGTTTATGAAAACTGTGACATTAAGCAGACAGCACTTTCACAACTCCGGCAGTATTTGTGGTACAATAAACTGTTATACGCGTGAGAACTGCGCTCTTCTGGGTTATTACGCAGCGAGTAGTGGTAACTTCTTATCAAATTTTCTGGACAACCTACCGGTCCTATCCTCATTTTGGATTCTTGAACCCTGAGGATGGGACCGATACGTTGTCTCAAAAGTCTGTTAGAAATTACCACTACTTCGCGGCGAAAGCCCGCAATCACGCCTGATATACAAGTGTTAGAAATAAACCAGTTGTTGTAATCGTGCGTACGGAAAGACCAGGTCTCTCCGAAAATTTGGTAAAGACCTGTATCTTTTACGCTGTGGTATGTGCCAGAAGAATAATGCTGGGCATTCTGACTTCTTTTGAGTATGTGTGTGTGTGTGTGTGTAACTTGGTCTCTCGCCCTAGGGAGGAAAAATTGACGACACCTACTTGAGAGCGGGAACCTGAGGAAACTAATTCGAACTAAGAGGAAAATACGTAAGAGGAGAATGGATAAAATGGCGCGAATAGGATCTTATAGAAACTTGTAGGCTTTAGTCTTCGCCATACACTAAAAATGATTGACATAAACACGGACGGATATGTAGCACGCATGACAGATACACAACTGTAGGTAATGTAAAGTTAAAGCAATCCCATTACACACCTGGACGGTCCCAGAGGGTTCCGGGATGTTGAGGCTCCCAGATTTCAAGACAGTCAGAACATGAAGGTGATAAGGTTGTCAGGCCTACACAGCGGCCGCCTTTACCCCTCAGGAAATATTCCTGGTACTTGTTTCTTTTAGAGGTTGAGTCAATCCCGGAAATATTATGTCAATGAAAAATTTCAATGACACGATCGGGAATCGAATCCGCGACCTTCCGACTTGTAGCACAGTGCCTCAACCAACTGCCATCGCGTACCCCAATACAGCTGTAGGCCTATATAGAATTGCCCACTATAGGCTCGAAGGGAACCGACCACTTTGTGGACGCAAACGGAGAGATGCTTTGAAAGTGGATTTTAAAATGACAGAATATAAGATTGTGGACAGGCTGCGTATGGCTCAGAATAATCGTTTAAGAAAGGAAAGTGATAAAAAAAATAGGAAACAAATAAAAAATGTGAGGCGAATTACACTGTGTTTATTAAGCAGCACGCCTAGTTGATATAGGGGCATGTGGAAATACAGTTGCACTCGTTCGTAATCTTCTGTCACGGATAGAGAAAGGTGGTTATAATTCGGCCTCGGACGTTGTGATTTCCATGAAAGGAACCCTGGTACTGTACCGGTTGGGTAAAAGAATGTGTGTGGGTCCTAGAGTCGGTTTTAATGCTGTGAAGAAAAACGAATCGAACCGCGATTATCCCATCTTCCAGCTCGTAACTCAGTCACTATACAGACTGAGCTACCCCCGATCCAACCAACAGAAACAGATTGTTGGGAATGCCACGGAAAAGTGAATGTACCAAAAGGAAATAAATTGGAAAGCACGTAAGCCTAAGATAAAACTGATGAAGGACGAGTAGGAAGGTAGAAAGGAAGAGATGAGAAAATTACAGGAAATGGAAGAAAATGTTACAACTATTGTGTGGTGTGGGGTGTGAGAAGAAAATTACATAACGAAGAGCAGCTGAAAGGGGGTGGGGTTGGGGAATGTTAAAGGATTAAAGGTAACGTAAGAATCCCACCTTTCAATGTCGCTATTCTTTGGAGCGTGGCATTCTTTTTCTGTGAGAGGAGAGATTGCCATGTATATACACCTTCTGGGCTAAGTGTATGCGGATTTATTCTCTGGTGACCTGGTGATACGGTGATCGGCGAGTAGTGCCATACAGAAAAGTTAGGAACTGAAATGCATGAATATTCAAGGTATATTTGTTCGATGCGCTAATACAAACGCACTGTCACTGTCCTCTAACACGCCCCAGGCGATTAGAAGCAGGAATACTTCTTCCTCACCGCTTGTTATCTTCTCGCCAAAAGGTATTTGGAGGTGTGGGAAAATGGAAGTTTGCCGTCGTTTGTTACAGTCGATAGTGACTCGTCCTGCCCTCCGATATGTAACAGGATAGGCTGCAATAAAAACGCAGCACTGTGAACATATTTACAGCTACGTTGCTGGATGCAGCTCAACAATGGCTAGTTTAGACATTTTGCTGACCGTGCATCTCAGTATAATCTTAGTAACTGACCAACTTAATGCACAAATTCTTGTTTTATAATAAGTTTATTATATTCCTCTACATGTTTCGAGTACTATTGTGCTCATCATCAGGAGGTTAAAATTG
>Ga0136643_10004951_pt1 | contig 18620 bp, 8 predicted proteins | sample TergutLab28metaG_FD_96883 | JGI IMG/M metagenome (GOLD analysis project Ga0136643, IMG submission 96883) | Labiotermes labralis P1 segment gut microbial communities from Petit-Saut dam, French Guiana - Lab288 P1 (version 3) (version 3) | ecosystem: Host-associated > Arthropoda: Insects >...
CCCCCTCCTCTTTCTTTCTTTTTTTCCCCCCCCCACATTGTGGGGGGGGAGTAAAAAAATTTTTTGCCCCTGTTTTGAAAACCCCCCCCCCCCCCCCCCCCCCCCCCATTACCTCGTCCCTCCTAGGTTAAATAAGTATGAACACTTTACAATAATTTTAACTTATTTTACAATTAAACACTCATTAAAAGTGGCCGTATTTCATTATACCTATGTTGTATGTACGCCGGAACTGCTTGCTCAGGCAGAGACGCATGTCTGAATTGTACTGTACATAGATTGGTGCAAAAGTCACTGGAGTCTACAGGGAAGATGTCGAGAATCGAGCGGCAAGAGAATCGTGCGCCTCCCCGATATGAGAAATGCAGTAAAAGACTCTCACATGTATACAAGTTCTGAATAATCACAGGATCGGTAACACGGTTTTATTACAACAATACTGGGGCATTTCAAGAACAGTCGACACTTCCGATTTTGGTTAAAAGCGGACCAAAATGGCCGCAACTCCACATGAAGACCCTTGCATGGATTCCAGAACCACGCGCTTGAATGGGAATTGTTTGGGTGGGGGGGGGGGGGGGAAGAGGAAAAAAACACATTTTCAGGCCCAATGTATTCTTACCGGAAGTTTTGCGGTTTTCGACATAAGCAAAATGAATCCTTAGTCACCTCCAACCGACCGTTTCGCTTTACTTACAGGAGTATCAAAACATGGTTCTCAGATGATTACACTATACAGACATTTGATTGTTTGTTGGTTTAACGTAGTCCAGAACCTCTCAGCCTTTTACAGGGCGCGGGAAACTTCGGCAAAATTTGGTCTGTATGCGGGTAAAATGAAATTCAATACACTGGTTGAAAATTGAATAAATATACGTACACTTACATTTTATGTTGTGATACAATTATGCAACATCAACCAATGAAAAGTGTGTATTTCGTTGGCTTATGATGCGTAATTGTATAATTGTATGTATAATTTTACCTGTGTGTTTGTCATTACACCATGTGCCATAAAATGTACCGAAAATAATGGGAAAATTTATATTAAAAAATTTGAATTCACAATACAGCCTAAAGTTACCCTAATTTGAGCCAAGAAATGCACACAACTATATCAGATTTACAATAATATTACCAAAAAACCACTAACTGCTACATGTTTCGGCCCTAGGAGTTAGTGTTTATTATAACATTAGTGTATATCTAATAAAACTGTCAGCATTCGTTGGTTTCAACAATAGTAACTGAACTGTAAAGCACAGAACTGCAAACGTAAAAACAACATAGGTCTCGTTATCTTCAGCACATTTCTTACAAAATGAATAATTAATGTAACGTATGTCTCCATAAATAACAGCTCAGAAGTTTTCAAACTGTTTCCGAAGTTATATCTCCAGTTTTGTCACGGAAAAGTTTAAAATTTCGACTTTTCATTTCAAATGAGGGCAACCCAGCTAGGGTTTAGTGGGCCTGACGTAGCCACTTGGAAGATATTTATTAAATTATTAACACTTTATACACGGATAATGCAATCACAGCGAGCCTGCATTTATAAGGAACCTTCTTGAAAGAAACAGTAAATGGCGCACTCCGTCACACAGTACACAGATTTTACCAAGGCGTTCTTTACTACCCGAATGTCACACAGTTTCGCGGTACACGCGAAAATATAATTTAATTTACACCCATAATGGAAAGTGGGGCAAATTTCCACGAATCCCATACATTCTCAACAGTGTTATGCGCAAATATCTTACACTGAACTTCAAATCGGACAATAAAGGTAAAACAGTCCCGTTACAGGCCTGGAGTGGCCCAGAGGGTTCTAAGAACAGCACAGGATGGTGGTAAGTTTGTCAGCCCTACGCACCGGCCACCTTTACACCCAGGAAATGCTCCTGGTACTCATTTCTGTTAGAGGTTGAGTCGACCCCAGGGCCATAGTGCGATAGGAAGGATTTTATGTCAATGAAATATTCCAATGACACCAGCTGGGATCGAACAAGCGACCTTCCGATTTGTAGCACAGCACCTTAACCACTGTGCCACCGCGGTCCCAAAGGCAAGTAAGGCTTTCACAGAGCCCCTTAACTCATAGTTACTGAATACAATTTCGGGAACATGTCACGTACCAAATTCTAATCCAAAGATGACAAAAACGTACAGAAGAAAGGGCACAACTTGATGTAAGAACCCCAAGTAACTAAGTCCTCTGAAAATCACCAACGCTCGGCAAGGCAGTAAGCGATCTTCTGCATCTAATTTAATCAAAAATGGTCAAGAAACATGCGATATAAGGGTCGAAATTCATCTATACCCTTCAGAAAGGCAGGAACATCACCCAGTCCATTTCCAAGAACGTTTTACTTGCCGGGCAACTATCTGTAAAGCGTGCCCATACCGAATTTACTGCAACGGTTAAGTCGCTGATATTGACTCACGGACAGACGGACGGGTGAACGCAGTCTCCAAAATAAGGCGTTATACTTTTTACTTCGTAAAGAAGGCCTAAAACATTACAGTCGCTCAGGTGGTCAAAACATTCAAGTTATTACGAAACCAAACTTTCTGAATTGACATTTCAAAGGCTTTAATTCTCAATTCCTCGGTTAGTTTGCTTTTAGGGATCGGAACTTGCTGACACTTGAACGGACGCAACAAAGTTTACTGCAGCATGGTGCAAGCCTAATGGTAGCATTCACCGTCAGTAATATTGTACAGTATACACTGCAAAATATTACTGACAGTCTACTTGTAACACTGAAGGGCTGCACAATATATTGAATTGTCTGTGGACCGCACCGAGCAATATTCATTCGGTTACGGTCTTGTTTGTCGAGCAGTAAATGTCTCCAGTACAGTAATTCCTGTTGACTGAGATATAAAAAGGTGAGGTAAAGGTAAAGTGCACCCTTGTACAGGCACTTGAGGCTCTGTACGGGCCATACGGCCCATAGGGGGAGTAGAGGTATAGATCTACTCTTTCTTGACCATGGCACTCGAACGGGGGTGGGGGGTCAGCGTCACGCCCCGGCCGCTTTTTACCCCCGGGAAAGACCCGGTACCCATTGTACAGGAGGCTGGGTGGGCCCCACGACCGGTCTGGAAAATCCCGCCTCCAACGGGATTCGATCCTCGGACCGTCCAGCCCGTAGCCAGTTCGCTATACCGACTGCGTTACCCGGCCCACTGACTGAGATATACCCCTTATTAATTTCAGGTCTTCCGACATTATTTCCAGTAGCCAAACGGCGTAGCGTAATGGATAAACGCTGTGAGTGACTGCTAATGGCAGTTTAGTATGCCATGAGATTTTCGTGTGTGCAGTGTGGTCTTCGTTTGTGCCACTCTTTGATCCATCGGCGATCATTTTCTTTTTTTAAACACAGGGCTAAAGCAGTGGCCACACAAGCAGTGTCAGTATCTCTCACCATGTTGGCTCGTTGTAACCCACGAGCAAAATGAAATACAGCACAATAATATTGACCGTCTAGGGGCCGCTTAAACCTCGAGGACTAAAATCGATATTGAAGATGTACAGGGCATGGCGTGTCCTATGGTGTCTGACAGAGAATATCTATACATGGAGGATGCCTAAAAATATATTTAACAGTCAGTTGCAAACAGCCGAAAGGGGGCGGTTACTAGCCACTCACCATAAATTAGAAGCCGTTAGAAAACGTTAGAGGCGGCCTCCGAATGGACTAAACACTATCACATGGAAAAAATAAATTCATACAAAATCTTGATCGTAAAAGGTGAAGGGAACAACAAATCGCTTGGAAACTGTTGGGTAGATGGAGAACAACAGGAAAAGGGCGGACTGGACTAATCTGGCTCTGGACAGCATTCAGCGGTAAGCGCCTGTGGACACCGTAATGAGGCTGCGGGTTCAATTTTTTTCAGTCACTGAGTATTAGCTTGTCAGTGGCAATGCTCCATATGGTTAGATCTACTAACTTTGATTTGTGACATTCATTCGAAACTCTCATAAACCTTATGCCCTCCAAGAAGCTGACAGTGGTCCAATGACATGCAATGAACCTGGCCTTCTACATCATCGCTACATCATGCTACACTACAGATACCAAGAGAAGTAAACAGACTGACACCAACCTTCAACTTTTCCCATAGCGAGAATAGTGATGGTTTTGATGGCAGGCACCGCCCAGGCTGCCAGATGGAAATACTGAGAATTTGCTTCAATGGCTTCATGTCCCCACTTAAGTCCTGCGGCCAAAAACCACGTAAGGGTTAGCACAACCCACCAGATAGACGACGCCATGCTGAAGAAATACAGCACCATGAAAAGGATGGTGCACCACTGGTGCTTTGTTCCTTGTGTGATTGTTGACACCATCTGCAAATGTGGTAAATCCAATGGAGCTGGGAACGGATCACGACACGATATTGAATCGCCAGCACCAAACCCTACCACATAAGCTAGTGCCACCATCAGATAGCAGACAGATAAAAATATTATGGGTCGTTCCGGATACCGAAAACGGTCGGTATCTATGAGAAACGTTAAGACAGTGAAAAGGCAAGAAGCTGCACATAAGACCGACCACACTCCAACCCATACACGTGCAAAATGTCGCTCATCGTCACTAAAAAACATTCCGTGGCAGGGTGCGCCGCAATTCTTCTCTACTTTGTCACCAACTTTCAAGGAATAATCCATATCTTTTGGAACCCTGAAATGCACTGGGCACACAAAACCATAGTCTCTAGCTCCAGGTGGAATTTTTGGAAATTTTGAATCGAAGTCTGGCTGAAGAGGGTAATTATCTCCATGGGCAATTGACCCTCCTGTGCGACTCCCTCCACCTGGACCATTAGAGCTTGCAGTGTTGTTTTCACCAACACATAAATCAGTGCCCGTTTCGGGGAACTTGACACAGTCTAATTCTTCAGGCCACTGGAAACCAAATTTGTTCATAAGCCCCTCGCATCCATGTCTGGCTGATACACAAAGTGACCTACAAGGAGGTATTGCTTTATCTAATATAGTGCATACAGGCGCATATACCGAACACAAGAAAAACTGAAGATCGGAGCTACATTTCACCTTCACTAATGGGAAATACTGATGCACATCTAATCCCGCATCTTCTTGCTTCTGATGGTTAAGAAGATTGGGCATAATTGTCTCATTGTACTGTATGTCCATGCAAAAGGGAATTGTGATAGGTTCGCAACGATTATGGTGAGGGAGACTGTCCCGTTCGGAGACGCGTGATGTAATGCCGCTACTACGTTGGGACGCCGAAATCACGACCAGTGTCCAACTCCACACCATCCACCCACAACACCAACTACCACGGGCACTCATGATCATGGCAATTTCACAACTGGCTTCTGACTGGAATTTGAAACACCGCCATAATTCTTCAACACAGTTTTGTTATTTCTCTCACACCACATTTTTCCTTCATCATGTAAATAAATCTCTTCGTATCGATTTAATCTTACATTATGATTATTATTTATAACATCGCCACTATGCATAAAGCTTGAGTATTGGATCATGAATCAAAACCCTGCGCAACAACTTCACCTCACCACCTTCCTACATTCAAAACAACACTGATCGTAGAAACGAACATGGCCGACTAGATGTGTCTGTCGGCGAACAGTGTCGGCAACATAACAAGTTAGCATTGCGCCAAATATACCAACCAATCTTTTATCCGCACAAATGTAAACAAAAATAATTTCGTGCAATTAATTTATGTAGTTTACATCGTAAACAATGACCTCGTCAATAAAGACGAGATATTCTTGTGCAGCACTCATTTCTGGTGTGTATAAATCCAATCTAAAATCAAAGTACAGTTGCCGCTCTCCTACCAGATGGCGATCACCGACGACTCATTCAGACACCTAGTGACAGTCACGTAAAGTAACGTCACTGTGTTAGCCAGTGTAGTTGCAATACACGAGAATACACTGGCAAGTGGACATTATGGCAGTACTATTACAAGCCTTCTGAGGTTCCCATGTCAACTGTAACTTATCATTTTCTGAGGTTGATCGATAGGACTTCATTTTATGTTCTCCATGAAACCGATATTTATTTTGCCACTCAAGCCATTCCCTGCAGTTATGTAACCCAAAAATGAGTATTCTCAGTGCAGTTCATCTCTTCTAAACTTTTTTTATATCTTAGATTTACTTTACAGATATCCTACATTCGTACTCTTTATATGAAATTTGCTTTGAACAACGACAGCCTGCACCAATCTAATTTACATATCTGAAGGCTTGGAGATATACATTATAAAAGTACAGACAGTCGAGTTGGGTCACGCCAAGTCATGCGGGCATATATATGGCACTACCAACAGACATGTATTCTGCATCTGTTCCACGACAACATGCTTGCAAGCAGAGTTTTGAGAGGACCCAAACAAGTAGAATTTTACCCCCTTCCCTGGGCTAGCAAAAATGAACCCAAGAACACTTGTGCATAATCTATACAATGAATTTGGATGACTCCAAGAAAAGCATTAAATTTTACTGACTGGAGAATAAGAAACATTTCCGTTTCATATTGCTTGACTTTTAATGATCTCGAAACATGGTACTAGCCAGATAAGAACATGCTCTGCTGATATGGACATACAAAAGAACTGTGTGGAGCATTATGTAAACTGATGTAAACTTGTATGCATATGATATATTATAGCTGCTGAAATAAAGTTTATAAGACAGATGGCAAAATAACCTTGGCTGGATCATAAAAGAAGTGAGTACTTGTTGAAAGAATTAAAAACAATGAATATTGGAACATTTCAAAAGATAAAACCAACTGGACTTGAATGCCAAGAGAATGGAAAGGAACAGATCTGTAAGAAAAATTATGAAAAACGAACTTTCTTGACAATCCTCATGATGTAGCATGCCTGCAGTCTCTGTGGAACTACAGTCTCTTAACACGCTCACTGTCCACCTCTCAGGTGCTTAGGCAGCACTGATGGAATGGTAACAGAAGAAAACTCCAGTACTGGGAGAAAGGCCCATCTAAGTGCCACTCTGTCCACCACACATCATACATGGACCACCTTCGGACTGAATGCAGGCCTTAACTGTGAGAAACCAAAACTTAACCGTAAGAGTTACAGCATGGCCTGTGAACAGGCTAGTGGATGAATGAAAATCGAATAGGCCAAGAAGTGGTGCAGCTCCATGTCTGCTAGACAAAGATGGTGATGATAATGATGCTGATGCCTGTATTCTAGACCTGTGTCATGATAAGTTCCTCCCCTCCTGCATCTTTGAACTTTAAAATAAAAACCACAGACACTATTTCAAGTATAACATACATTACAAACAAGTAATGTGCACAAAACACAGTAAAGTACGGTATATAAGGAGGCATGCAAACTTCTCCCCATTACAAACGACAAATACTCTACAGGCAACACATTTTCTAAGCAGAAATGTAACTTCAAAGCTACATCCAGTAACACAGCAATGCCACAACAAAGAAACAGTTTTAAACATATGCAGAACTAAGTTGCTTTACATTGTGTGACAGCAAAGGTATTCAATTTCTAGAACATGGAAATGTATTACATATATATTGTAATTTAATACACCTGTCTCTCAAACATACATTAATATTAAGTCACAATTCTCCATATATATCAAGTAATAACCACGCCCATTACATGAAAAATGTCACCATACATAACTCTTCTACAACAACAGAAAAGGGATATATATATTGAAACACAAAACAAGTTTGTTGCAACAATTAAAGATGAAATAAACAGTAATCTATTTCTAACAACATTTTGTACATAATTTGGTCACCTGGTCTGTGGAGATTACAGTGTTCTGGGATGTGCTTCTAGGTAGTCAGGAGTAAAATTATAAATGCTCCTGTTCTATCAGCCTACACAGCATCACATCCAAGATGATGATATTCAGTTAGAACCGTATCTCAAATTTCACACTAAGTGGCCCAATCATGTTCTATGCATCTGTGTCAATACCAGCACTGCAGTAACACACAAATGATGACAAACCAGCCTTGTCAATAAAACGCATACAGTATGGGAGTCATAGTTATATACTTGCGCTACTTATGTGATCACATGGAAACTGACCACACACAACACAGGACTGTCTGAGCTATTGTCAACGACTGTAATGAACTGAGCCTGTGTAAACGTACAGATGACATTTCAAGAAACTTTGATTTGTACCACTAATTACAAAATTTAAGGGAATACTTATTAATTAAATACCTGTTTTTATCTGTCCAAACACAAATGGGAGCACATTTTGAAGCACAAACTGAGTGTGTAAGTTGGTGGCTCAGTGGAGATCAGGGAATAAACTACAGTATGAAACTGTATGAAATAACACAACACATTTTGAGGAATATTCCAACATGTAGATAAGCAACTATATTTTGTGTCTGATTTTAACACAAACTGTATATTTAAATCATGTATGGCGAAGTTCCCTTAATCCAATGTCTGATAATTCAGCACTGCTGATAATCTGGCTTTTAGGAAAGTAATCCCATGACTGGAAGGTTTGCTTTTCACCAGAAAAAAGCTTCATCAGTGGCACAGGAACATTTCAGGGGCATGTTCAAAAAAGGCCTCCAAAAGTCTCTGTACATCAACCATTGTAGTACCTCCTGACCCCTACTCCTAAACCATCAACTTCTTCAGTTATGCAGACTCTAGAAATTACACACAAGGACCCTCACGACCCTGAACAAGCAGCTGGAGATATCCAAATAGAATACTCTAGATTAGTTGTACAGCAAGAGTAACAAAAAAAAACTACCTGTTAATGACTTAGGTCAGTATAGGTATTGCCTTCAAATATGGAATATTTGATAATTTGGCAGCTGTCCGTGGCAGATTAACATAATTTTGCTGTGTTACGAACACTGCTTCCAGCTGGTATGTGATGCCATGCAATCTGGTAGATATGATCCGCTTGCACTATTTTCAGATAAGCCAAATGTTAATTTGGGTTTTAACACCATCTAATTTAGTGACAAATTCTCAAGATTTAATACATGTACAACAGAGCACTAAAATTATTCAGAACAGTATGTGACATTCAGAATATCAAAATACAGTATGTCTTGTAATCCAGTACACATTGCATCTTCTGAATCTTGTTAAAAATGAACTGAAAATGTGGAATATAGTTCACATTAAATTGGAGAATACAGTATGGTCAATGACATTACAGACATACAAATACACATTAGGATTAACGTTCCAGCAGTTTCTGTTCCTTCAGTTTGCACCATCCTTTCTCTTTGCAGTACACAAAATCTCTACCATTCATTTAAAACTTGTTATGTCCTGATGATCTGTACTCATGCACTTACAATTTATTTGTACAATAGCTGTCACTAACTTAAACTGTATAATACTGAACAACAGGACCAATGAATTAATTGAAAGGATACAGAAACAGATGTGACCTAATTTGGCATTTGCCTGAAGGGACAGAGTAAAAACCAGAAAACAAAAAAACCGTCAGATTAGCCAGGCTTTGGATTGAAATTACAACTGGTACTTCCCAGATACAAAGCAGGGGTTCCATCTACTGGACTGCAATATATGGCTTACAGTTGCAACACAATACTATAAAAGTATGACAATGTACTTAATTACCTCAGCAAACTGTTAACTCTTGAAAAGCACAGGGTAGAAATAATGATGATACGAAGTGTAATGTAAGGGTAGTGGTCCCTCTATACCATGCCTATGCATGCATACAGACGTGGCCGAAGTATAGCTACAAGCCATTTGCAACATCAGTTTTAGAAGGGGGGGAGGGGGGGTAACTAGCATAACACCCCAGCATTCTGACCCTGTGAAAGACCAATAGACTGGTACCCACCATACAGGGAGCTGGGTTTTTCTCTGGACTGGCCTGGATGGGAACAGAAAACCTCACGCCCACCAGGATTCAATCCCTGGACTATGCAGCCCATAACAAGTCACTATACCAACTAAGCTATTCCAGTCACTGATATGAAACATATGTGCATATAAAAAAGTATGATAAATGGAAAACATCAATTATTCCCTACTCGAGGTAAGCCAAGAAAGACTAATACATTTATTATTTGGCTGTTGTTCAGAATGGTCTGTATTGTGATTCCAATTTAATAAACAGGACAGTACTGACTATCCTACCTTCAGTTATCTGACGTTATTTAAAATGTTGTGCCACACATGCCTTTAACCAATTCGGAATCCATTGTTCAGTCTACCTGACTGCAATTTCCTTCTTCATATAACTGTTCTGTACTCCCCTATGTTACTTCTACTGTAGAATTATTATTAATGAACCACATTTGGGGATACATGCACCTCCATTTAATTTCTAACCTTCTTATATTATCCAAACATTTTGGTAATTAAAGTGCTTCTCAGTACCATTTAAGTTGGATAATCAGGACTCTAGTCAACTTCCAATTCTGCCATGAGTATTTAAACATTTTGAAATTATGTACCACATTTTTTTGAAAACCCTACACTTTTTTCCCCCCCACAAGAGGTATGAATAAAAAAAGATCTTGGTGCGGGGCTTCTTTGTAACAGGGTTCACGAATACGTGTGGTTTGTGAATGGCAAAGCTGGCAAATATGTGTAGTTTATTCATTATAAAGTTCATACGAAAGCAACACCTATGCACTTAGCAACAACAGTCATTTCCAACTCCATTTCGCATTCACCACCTCCTCTTCTGTATTGTTTATGCACCCACACACATCTTTAGCATGAAGTGTAGGGGTCAGTTTTAATGTGTGATGTAGTGTTTGCATTTTCTGCTAACCATGGGCACTAAGTCATGGCACTTCTATGGACAGTAAAAAAAAAAAAAGAAAAAGAAAAAATGAAAGAGACAAAGTGGGTTCCGAAAACAGAAGAAAAGTATCACCAAGAAATAAAAAACAACAGTTTTGGTGTACAGTACGAACTGTAGTGGTGGTTTCTGCTGTCACAAGGAATGATTTGTGTTATGAAAAAAATTGTCTTGCGGCAGCAAAAGTCAAATATTGGAAAATACACAGCTCTAGGGGAAATATAACGTAAAAGAACTCAGTGTTGAAGTTTCAACAACCAGGTATGTCTATTTCAATAAACTCATATAAATTTTTTTGTATTCTTTTATCTTTCACAAAATGGAGTGAACAGCACATTAAAAAAATGACAGTCATGCTACATCTACGAAAAACAAAAAAATATCGTTATAATTAACAAATCACACCCAAACTGAATATATGAGCTGTGTGACAAAAGCACAGTCTGTCTCCTGTTTCATCCCCGTGTTAAAGACGGATGGAGCTGCCGGTATGGTACCAACTTTGGCCGTGTCTTTGAACGTGAACTTAACAGGGGGACAGTCTTCTACTGTACTAAGTTTCTTGCTCAAGAAATATGTGTTGCTTGTGTACACTTGTACTTTATAACCGACATTCTTCTGCAAAATTATGGATTCTTTTAGGTTGATGTCAACTGCTGATCCATAAGAAATCTTGCCAGCAAATACAGTATGGCTGATGGGGGTTCCGGTGGCATCCAACACAGTAACTATGAAGGACTCATCATATTCCTTCATTAGAGGTTTGGGACCTGCTGCAACTGGAAACCACAATGTGGGAACTTGAATACCATAAAGTACAATAGGATGATCCACTTTTATATCAAGAGAGAAGTTTTTCCCTCCAAGGGTGGCTGACTGTGAAGGTGAAGCAAGTGCCACGACCCGGTCTATTGTGTTAGTATAGGGAGAACACAACATGGTGGGTGGGGGAGTTGTGAAGCCTCCTGGTGCAAACCCTGTGGGTGGGACAGGTACCTGAACTTTACGGATACATCTTAGTTTGGCCAACTTGCGCGGACGACTCTCGCTACTGAATCCATCAGGCATCGGATATGAACCAGGAACTATGATATTCATCAGAATGGCATAGCTCTCCTCCAGCGTTAGAAGACCTTTGTCTTTGGAGTCTGAAAAAGCTGGTCCCTTTACAAATTCTTCCTGGGAAACAGCTAGGAAGCGTAGTTTGGAAAGGATATCAGGGCCAATAACTGAACGTTTGTTTTCTCTGTCTGAAGGGCAACTGGCATTGATGCACTGCTGCTCTGCCCATTTCTCGATGGCCATCACAATCTCAGCCTCTGGTACATCCAAGCAGTCCAACTCCACAATCATGTTCACAACATTCTGGTCCACATTAAGGAAATTTGCATGTCTTAGTACCAATAATGGGTTTTTCCTCACAAACTGCAACAAAAGCATAAAGCATATCTCTGTTAACAATTACTTACTGTGTTTTAAAATTTCACACTAGAAATATCATAACCTCCAAGTTAAAACCTAGCTTCCAGCAGCAATAACAGCATGGGAATCAACTTTCCTCTACCCAGATGAGAAATGTAAAGATAAAGCAGTGCTGCATACACAGACTCCCTCTCATATGTGCCTTAACTCTAAGCCAGCACTGTACTTTGTCAATTATGCTTAAATATTATGCTACATAAACAACAGCATATATTCCTAACCAGATCATTTTATAAGCATCATTTGAAGCTTCTGCCACGAAGTACATGATAACTGCACTCTTCTGGGTTATTATATAGTGAGTACTGGTAATTCCTTACCGATGTTTCAGGACAACCTACAGGTCCCATCTTCTCACTGGATTCTTGACCCTTGAAGATAAGAACAACAGGTTGTCCTGAAACGTATAACCGATCCTTGATTTGTTCCTAGGCTAGATTATTCGGCTCCGCACCTCGTTCGTAATATAGTTAACATGAGGTATGAGGATCGGCCTGCTAGTCTGTTCAGCGGTGAGCGTGTCTTTTCTCAGGGAATATATGTGGTAGGTTGAAGGTAACCAGGGACAAGCATAACGGTATTTGGATAGGTATTAATAGGGTTTGCCATTAATGAAGATGTTGTCACTTATTAATTTAATCTACTTCTGTTATATTCTTCTAATCCTTGCACAAGTTACTTATTGTTTATAAAGCATCGCCAGTACACTGCTTTTACACATACATATAGTGGCACTTACAGAGGTTTCTTAGATTCCTTACTCTGTAAAGGTCTAAACACAACTGCCTACAATATCCTGTTTACCTCTAGCTCCAAGGCCTGTGCATTTGTCCTTGTATATCTTTTCCCGTTTCATGCCTTACCGGACCCCAGTGTCCCAAACTCCCTTTTGACATGGTGGTGCCGACCACTGCTAAAACTTTTTCACCCCTTTCACCCCACGTTCATCTTCTCTTCTAGGACCACTTGTACTGTTATAAACGTCAGTAAGGAATTACCACTACTCGCTGCATAACAGCCCATAAAATGCAGTTCTCATATCATTTTATTATACTACCACATCAAGAATTTGCAATTAATTGATCATCTGTTAACTTCCTGCTCGATCTCCACACAGAACAGAGCAAAATGCATAGGCATCCAACCACTCTTGCTCAATGACCATAAAAATCTACTGCCATGTCCCCAATATTTAGGGAAAACCAACTCTGAACCTGGAATGAATTATATTTTCATGTTAGATTTCAGATTCTGTTTCCTGTGTTGTGACACCATGTAACCTTGGAGGTGGATTCCAATGTACAAGTTTAGTTTCCTGTATTTTCTGTTATGTTATACATGATGGCGTGCATGCGAACATGATCCATTACCTTCCCACACTCGTCTTTCAGTACAGGCTCCTGAATTTCAGAAGCCAACTGCAACACAGGCCACAAAGAATCGAAGTTCATGTCGCGTACCATGTATTTTGCGGTCACTTCGCAAAGGTGAGGCATACTGTACTTCACAGCAGCCTTATACACAGCACTGGCATCCCCCGTACACTTCAAGTCTATTTTGTCGAGATACATGTAACTGGTACAAAAAAATTACACATTAAAATAAAGAACAAGTTCCGGAGACAATTATTGCACACTTCAGTCTAAGGACAGAGGGTAGCAACAATTATGAATTGCATTAACTTTCTGAACACTGCGCGCAGTGCCCTATAGCAGAGATTCACTGTGTCATCATGTTTTGTAGCACAAAAAAATAAACAACATATGGTCTATCTCTAAAGGAAATTTCATACATCTGAAATACTCCCTCATGTATTGTCATACAACTGAATTAAAAGAACAGACAGTTCACACAGCTGCCATATTGTCACTTCACATTTACCAAAAATCATTCAAGAACACTTCATTATAAATGGATTATTTGTTGTATATGAAACATATATTAATGTTTCAGAAACAGGACCTGCTTGCTTTTGCCACATGCACCCAAACTGAATTATGCAGTAGCTTCCTATAAGCAACAGCTGATACAGTGTTGTACAATAAATAAGAAACCTATTATTATATGCAAGGTTTGAGGTTCACAAAGCACTGCTGATAAACATCTTCTTGGATATCATGCCATGTCAACTGGTAAACACTTACAGATGTTCTGCACAGTGCCTCTGAAAAAGTAACTGGTTACCAGTCGATATGGTACAACATCCCAGAAAACTTGAATCTTAACGTTTGTAGAGATATCAAACATTTTCAGGTTATGTAAAACTGCAATAAAAGAGACAAAGCCTAACAATGTAAAAAACTAAAAATGTCATTCAAATCCACATCTGTCTCACAAAAACATACTACACATAAATTACAGTCATCACAATGCATTGACATAATGCTCATCACATATCATCATCAATTCAAAACAGATGACAACATTCCAGAACCTCAAACAAAGGGAGATGCTTCCCCACCATTTCACCTGGTAATATGAACAGATGCTGTTTCCGGAAAATCGATTCTTTTTGAACACAAGATGACAGATGATGTCCAGAAACCAAGAATTGTAATCCTACGAGGAAGAACACGGGTCAGCTTACAAGGAGGTGACTAAACAATACAAGACAGAGATTCTGCTGTCCTGGCTAGTGACACAATGCAGTCATGCTGGTTGGATGAACAGGCTGCCTCCATCTTTGGGATAAACTTCAACCTTGAAGATCTACCTGGTCTTGGCTCCACCTCTAAGACTACACTGAGTCACAACCCAGAACAACAGAATTTGAAAAAATGTCACCATGAAAATGTAAAAACTCAGGAGCGTTAGTTTCAAAAGATGACGGAATATGGTCATAAGCATGAATGGAATTTTCGATGCTGTCCATCATCCTAAAACGAAACTCTTGTTTTGGAGGCTAGATCTGTCTGCATTTCTAGGCAGAGAGAGGGACAGAGAGAACCTACTCATATGAGCCTGTTAGGAAGAGCTAGTCTCAATCATTGAAGCTGGGAGTGAGATTAACTCTGTTTAACTGGCTCACCTGAGTATGTTCCACCTAAAGACGGAAGCAGATCCATACTCTGAAACTTTGTGAGTTTTTAATTTAGGATAAAGCCCATAACTTCAGTCACAACTTATAACTGAAGACTTACTTAAAATTACAAAACCATCAGTGAGACCTACCAAGTTGAAACTGAAGATGCAACTCCAAACTACACAAATACAAACAGCAATGTTATATACTTGGTCCTGAAATGTTTTAGCATGGAATTTATATATTGGAAAATAAGACAACACAGTTGTGTAGCATACTTACTCAAGTATTGTATGAAATACTTTTGGATCTATATCAGTAATACAAACAGCACCATCTGACTTATTTGTTAGTAACAACTCTTCAAATTTTGGACTTGACATACAGAGGACCATTCCATGAGCCTGAAATGTCTGTAAAAGTAAAAGCTATGTTACATGTTTCACGAACAGTTCTCACTAAGAGCAAACTCAATGAAAAGATGAAAAGGCTATGTACAAACCTGAGTATTTTATGCAGCCCACAGCACAGTTACCAAAATTACTTACTTGCCTTTCATCAGCACTAAACCATACTAGTGCACAGTCCACTAGCAAGTGTATCAAATTTTTCAATACAGATTTCACATCCGCCAATTTAAAATCAACTCACATGCAGCTCAAGCAGTGGGGAATGTCAGTCTTGTAGTCCAGATGCTAAAGGCTGATTTTTAACATTTGCCAAACATGCAGGTAATCTGTGACATCTGAACTTCTTACAGGAGTGAAAATTAATATTATGTTCTGCTAGGATGTGACTCTACACAGTTTGGTACACAGGCACCAGGGTTATAGAAGACCATCATCTTCTACCCAGAAACCAGTAATGGATGCAGGCTTCTATGATACACTGGTGTGTGTGTGTGTGTGTGTGTATGTATGTGTATATATATATATAACAAAATGTTATCATACTGGATTGCTACCCAAAGTTTTTTATTAATATATAAGTAAGTAGATATACAACATACGATAGTACATTATCACAGAGAGGGACAGAATACAAACCTCCACATTCTCACCACTTCCTACAACCAATACACAGTCACTGAAATCACCAGATGCCCTCAAATGTGCCAAACGTGCTTTGACATCATTCTTCCCCAGCTGCCATTTTGTATCAGCTGGAACTACTACAAAAAAAATAATCAGAAAGTCTTCTTGCGACATGTTCATTTACAGCAGTACACAGTTCCACAGTTGGGAAAATGATCACTCTTCATAGTCTAGTGTAGTTAATGAAAATATTGTGGTTATAATTTGGGGCAAATGAATAGTCTGTGTCACAAAATTACGCAATGAGAGTAATTCCTACATTGTCATAACACAAAGATACAATGTAATACCAGTTTTCGGAATTTCTTATGGTGACACAAGCTAACTAGTGAAAAGTAGTTCTACCACAAAGAAGAGTGTGCAATGTGAAATTTGTAAGCTTTAAAAATCGTACTTAAATAGGCTTAAATGTATAACAAATAATGAAAAAAATATTGTCAACGTAAAACCAACCCATTCTCAAACAAGACTGTAACCGGTATACGTGATTGTTAAGTGCGACTGATCTACGGATCAATTCTAACATCACTTACAACCTTACTTAAAAACAGCTTACCAGACCCTCCACCGTCTTCGATAACGTTGGCAGCTTCCATGTCCTCACTACGACAGAAATAAGAGTTGCAACAATATAACTGAACGAAAATTAGGTTATATCATTCATACTGTTACAGTCTACCGAATTCCACATCTACTACACAAAAGTACAACTACTAATACCTTGCTTTCGATTTCTTAAACGCCTGCGACGTGTCTGATGGCTCGCACTCCACAGAACTTGCCCTCTTTGAATTCGGAAGCATTGAAAAACCGAACCTACTCACACGTTATTATATCGTCACCCACACTATAAACATTACAAACAAGCTTCCGAACCACAGGCGACAAGCTGTGCAACCAGAGATGACAGATTACAATCATCATCACGGTATGCTTCACTGACCACGGTTCATACTCATATTCCTTGTAAACGTGTGGAGTGGAGTTTCTGCGTGTGGTTGAACTTCGTCGTTGCGAGGAATAATGCTAGATTCGAGGTTCCGACACTGGCGTTACTGGTGATTCAAGTGTTTCCGACATACATCTATTGTAATCTCTGTCGTGATGTGTCCATAATCATTGTGCAATGATCTATGGGATGAAATAATAATAATCGCATTTTAGACCCGAATCTACATGTCATTTATGCATCGTACAGGGTAGCAACACAGTCGCAAACACACTGAGCTTACCCGTAGTTACTAATCAAGCCCCCATTACGCGCGAATTTGAATGTATGGCGTGCGGCAATGCTGAAGTCCTCCGCGATGACTGCATTGCAGAAGACTTCAATCCTCATTCAGCACTACTGGCAGAACATGTTACCTCACAAGAGCAGATTAATACAAAATTTGCCTTTAGTGTTGTTTCTTACATGCTTTCTTCCTCAAAAACCTGCATTGAAATGGCCATCAACACCATGATTGCACCCGGCGGGGGGATAGAAGTGGGGGTGCCGGGCTGTAGCTCCCCTCCCTGGAAATTGAAATGAAACAAAACACAGATTTTGTAGACATTTTGATACCAGACTTTTACATGATGCTATATGCTGACGACACTAGTCTTATAATCACTAGCGCTAATTACACTGAATACGTTACTAAATTAAATAACGTTTTACTGCAGGTTCACGAATGGTTTAGAAGTAATTTACTATTTTTAAATTTAAACAAAACTACATACTTGCAATTTTTAACTAAAAACAGCCAAAAACTTGATTTAAACATTACACTGATGAATAACCAAATTACTAGTTCTACAAACACAAAATTTCTCGTTTTAACTATTGAGGAGACATTATCATGGAAAGGTCACATTGATCAAATAATGACTAGGCTGAGCTCGGCTTGCTATGCACTCAGGATTGTTACACCGCTTATGGCAGAGGTTACTTTAAAAATGATCTATTACACATATGTACACACTATATTAACTTATGGAATAATTTTTTTGGGAAACTCAACACACAGTAATTATATTTTTAAAATTCAAAAAATGATAATTCGGATTATGACTAAATCAAAGAGAAGGGACTCTTGCAGACAGTTATTCAAAAGATTGGAAATTTTGCCTTTAAAATCTCAATACATACTTTCTACACTACTCTTTGTGGTGAAGAA
>Ga0136643_10004955_pt1 | contig 18615 bp, 10 predicted proteins | sample TergutLab28metaG_FD_96883 | JGI IMG/M metagenome (GOLD analysis project Ga0136643, IMG submission 96883) | Labiotermes labralis P1 segment gut microbial communities from Petit-Saut dam, French Guiana - Lab288 P1 (version 3) (version 3) | ecosystem: Host-associated > Arthropoda: Insects >...
AAATCCATACAAAGCTATTCAGAGTCAACCTACAAGAAAGCAATCTCTAAATCCATACAAAGCTATTCAGAGTCAACCTACAAGAAAGCAATCTCTAAATCCAAAAGTGTAACAGGAGAAACAAACCGTCAGACAGAGAAGCAATGTCAATATTCTCGTAAGATTCAAATACACAAAATACTGTATTTATTAGCTGAGTTTCAAAACATTTTTTTCAGTGCCACTGGTGACACCAGGCTTTTGCCAGTTCACATACACTATGTTGGTAGTAACAACAGTTTACCTATAATATTTATTATGATAAAAATTCGTCTGAAAAGTGCAAAGAACTTAGAAGAGAAAATTACACCAGCGCCATATGAGTTGGTAGGCAGTGGAATGTAAAATGTGACTCAGTCACCGCTACAGGACAGTTACCAGTTCCAATTATCACTGTAGCACGCACCTGGTTGCTGAGGAGCCTATCAAAATTAAACAGCCGTACCAGTGACCGCTATTTCAGACACAAAGCACATGGCAATGGTGGTGAATTTCGAGTAACAGTGATTAACTCTGCTACCGATATGTCACTCATCTCTATCCACAATCCCGTACAGGCCTAATAACTATATCCATTTTGAAGGAACTCCAAGCACAAGTGAGTGTGTGACACTGCGACTTCTATGAAGACATATTTCACTTGGTCCATGACTGACTAAATTAGGATCTCCATTGTATAGAGGATTCAGGTCTTCTGGATTAATCTTTAATCATTAATCATGCTGCTAAGCAGCATGGTTAATGATTTCCGACGTTTCGAATAAGGCTGGTTTTGGGTGCGACATATTTATCGTTTCTTTTCGCGAAAGGTTGCATTCACTTACACCAGAAGTGATGCAGAAGCTTAGCTGTACGTATGTATTTGGTTAGGTCAGCGGTGATTTTGGACGATCGTAGTAAGTAATTTTACTTTGTTTAAGAATGTATCATAATAGGTTCCCAATTGGCCTAGAAGTATAGGTGTGACTATAGCGAATAATATCAAATGTTGTTAGTTCCGTCGAGACCATACGAGAAATAGCATTGCGATTCTCCTTAGGGTAAAGAGACTTCTGTTCTCTGCAAAGCATTATAGACCCTCTCTGGTGCCCACCCAACATCCTGCTCAATGGGGACTCTGCATATTTCCTTGGGAGTAAGGCAGTCTGTGCACGAAGTTGACAAATCACCTCCATCTAGTACCAAGTTTCAGAATGGGTGGAGGTAGGCCACCACTTTCCCATGTGGCTTCCTGGCATGCAGAGGGACTTTTACTTTTACCTTCGGACTGTGAGTTAATATATGTGCAATATTTTAGCCTGTCACAGTAATGCTGATGTAAAAATCACGTCTTCTGGAATATGACACCGTGTAGATTGGTGTATAATCACAGATGCTTCGAAAAGCTTGCTACACCTCAGGGTACTCAATTCGTCTTGGGTTACCGTGCAGGTAGATGCACCAATCTCTTCCGACACGTCTGAGAAGAACTGTATCTTCAAGTTAGGTATTCAGGATGTTTAAAATTTATTGTGCAGTGACGAATCTTACGTAACATAAATAAATAAACAAATAAATAAATAAATTCATACGTACATTAATAAATATTTATGTTCATATTTATAGAATAAATGTAACTCAAAAATTTACGGACGATGGAAAAATATATTCTTTCAAAGAAAAATGATGACGATTGTTATCTTCTGGATCGTATATAGTCTGATAAATAAGTACGACGTTTCGGGTGATATATATTCACAGCATGTTTCCTTATACCACAGATAGTTATATAACACACTGCACAGCGTCACGTTACAGATCATAGGCGCAACATTAATAACCCAATATCTCACATAACAATAATGACGGTCCATGAGACAAATCAATATACTCGTAAACACACATAATTAAACAAAATCCAAGTTACTATATGCGGTAATGTCCCTAAGTTGGTTAAGAAACCGTCCGAATTTTATGGAACCTGAAGCCTCATATACAGGTGCATAAGAATCCGACAGTGGACCACTTCCTAAGTGCCATATCTCACAACCCTTTCCTGCAATTCATTTCCATTTCAAATTCCCGTCTACGTTTTCGTACATAATGAGAGAGAAGTATTTTATTTAACAGCATTTTAAGGTCATACAGCGTCGGTCGAATGAAATACAAGTATGTAGCATTGGTGGAATTGTAATGACAGGTAAAACCCTGAAGTAATCGGCGGATATTGTGTCCCAGTGCCCCTGTGATCACACAATAACTCATATGGACAGGCCTCGAAATGAACTCGGTCCTCCGCAGGGATGGGCAGGCGACTAACCACCTGAGTCATAGAGCGGCCCCTCATACATAATAATATAAAAATTAAAAACCTATTGTAATTGTATAATATGAACAAAGCACGTTACAATATAAATTCTGATGGATACTTAGAATTATAGGGTCCGTAGTACAATCTGTCTTTACTATTCTGTTCTGTAAGTAGAAGTTTGTATGTTGAAGCTTCACGTTCGGTTTAGCTGTAATCTGAATACGTGAACACGACCACTGTCTTGTCAAAATTAATTATTACAAATGCAATTCTTATGTATTTGGTGTCCAAGAACACGAAATGTCAGTGTGAGTAACTGAATTTATTCAACAAAATTTGAAGTGTAGAATCTTCCTCTACATTTTGTCCGGCCCACGATCCTCCGAAATGGACTCATTCTGTCTGACTAGACAAATTAAGCACAGAAAACTTTGGTCCATACAGAGGCTGCAAAATTTTATTCAGACAGTATATTTATTACACTTTAATTCATAAGAAAACTAGGCTTACACCACAAGCATATCTGATTTTGTAATTGTTTATGTCCCACACAGTAGGTATAAATTCTGATCCATATTACGAAGTTTAACAGAACTTGACCGAATATCATCCACTAACGGCAAGAGGCTCAGTACTGAACGCACGACTCCGTAATCCTGTCCACGTTTTGTCCAGACGTACCTCGATACTATTTTCCAACTGTAAATTATACTAACGCATTGTAAATTGGAATTTTTGAAACGGTGGCTACAAAAATGCAACTTGATTTTGGGGCTCTGAAGATCATTTGGTACATCTGAAAAATTAAGTAATTTTGTTACAGTATTTTCTTTAAAGAAACGAACAACATAGGATCTACAAAAAAATACCTGGTTTTCAATTTTCAGTTTTATGAGGCAAATGATGAAAAATATTATGTGGCTCGTACGGTTTTTTCCGTTAAACCGCACCTTAATTTGTCTGGGACACAATTGTACTTTTTCGGAATTTTCGCGCAGTTTTAAAGCAGCGACCAGCGGTGTTTATTCGTCTTCCCACAGACTGTGGCATAAATGTTTACACTGTTATAAAATAATAGAAGCGTTTGCAGCCTTGCACATTTTAACCAATTTAACAAAATCCGCATAGGAATTAAGAGTCTTGCCATATATATTCGTAAAGACGGGAACACTAATGCAAGTATCTGACTCCTGTAGCATTCCAGAAGGCGTATGTTTAGTCCTTTATTTTCGCTTTTATAACATAAAGTATATCACTTTCTTGTGCCAAGTGGCGGGAGGGTACGCTAACGAAATCTTGGTGGTGTGTACAGCTAGTTTGGTTAATGGCTGGCCTCTCATCACAGGTAATCAAATGTACCGACTGGGAGGGGAAGAGGGTAGGTAGACTGCTTCATTTGAATACGACACTAACTGAATTCCTGCCCCGTAGTAGCAGAGAAGGAGGGGCAAGATACGAAATAGGTGTGAATGAATCAGGCGGCAGCTGCTTGTTTACTAGCTGAACGTCCTTGACTTCAGATGCGGCTACCAAAATATTGCTGTTTAGAGACCAAAAATACATACAGTTTATTTAATTCCTTATTCAGAACAAAATTCTTTACTTTTCTAGGCCTTGGAAGGGGCAAACTTTATAAAAGGAATCTTACTGTTTTATAATAGTAAATAATAAATGTATCTCTTATTCTTTTTAAAGATGTAACGCTGTCTTGTAAAATTTGTGTAAACTGACACCGAAAATTTGATATCGCTACTGTCAGAAGGAACAAGATCATAAGCACATATCCGTTCAACACGTTATGTTAAAAGCTTGCTCTCCTGGTCAATTCTGATTCTTCCACTTAACTGTGATATATAAGCGCACATACGATATGAGTGGCACGCGGTGGTGCAGTTGATTGAGTCACAGCACTAAAAGCCGGGAGGTCGCGGATTCGATTCTCGTTGGTGTCACTGGAAATTTTCATTGACATAATCCTTCCGGCTACACTGTGGCCTGGAGTCGACTCAACGTCTAACAGAAATGAGTAACAGGAGTGTTTCCTGGGGGGGTAAAGGCGGCTGGTGCCAAGGGCTGGCAACTTTACCACCTTCATGTGCGGACTGTCTTGAAATTTGAGAGTCTGTATTTCCTGGAACCGTGAAGCCGCCCGTTCCAGGTTCGACCCCGGAAACAGGCTTCCCTGAGATGTAAGGGTTTTATTTAAAACTCGTATAAATTGTTTCTAAAGGTGTGCATCTGTAAGTGAACGTCCGTTCTGCTCACTCTGTGAATTCCTGCCTTGGGCTGTCCGCTTAACAATCGTTGTTGCAGGCGCACGGGGATCGTATTACAGAATGGATGTCGGCTGGCAAAGTAACTGACGTTTGTTGCGCGGCGTATTTTAGCCAGTCAGCTTCCATCTTGCAGTCAGGCGATACCGACCTGACTTTGAATTTGGCTACGAGTGATTCAAGAAAGACAAGAAAACGTTAACCACGAGACTCTTTCGGAATTATCAAGGTAGCGGGCAGGACGTGTGTTCTCTGGTGGAACACCAATTGATTCGACTACAATAAAAAAAAAAAGACTGTTTTCTGTAACTTCTATTTGACGTATCTTCCCTGTTGCCTCTTCCCCCCTCCCCCCCCCTATATTCCCTGTGACGAAGGAGGATCACTAGAAAGGCCGGGTACAACCATCAGGGCCTGTCTAGGCCTGTACAGGAATTGGCTTACCTTTTACTTTTACGTATGAAATTATTAAACCTTCAAAACCAGTGGTTATGTTATTTCCCACCAGGTATGATATTAAAAAATTCTACGTTCTGTCCACACAGTGTGTTTATATTTCATGTCCACCTAAAAAAAAATAGCAATTATATCCCTACGCAGCATAAAATGATTGGTTTTTTTAATCGAAATGGAATGTGTTTATTGCGACGTATGAACTGATTTTTAAATATAATTCGGGTTAATTTTCGATTTTAAATGGTTAAACGTGACTGACATGAGGGATTTGTATGTTGTTGGCCTCTAACCACTGAATGTCTGTTTTGGTATGAAAAAATGTGTACATACATCGGTGTGGTATATTTTAACCCTTCAGGCACAAACGTGGGAAAGCCTAAAAGTTAGAACCGCTTGGAAAACCTAGGCGTAGGTGGAGGATCGTATTAAAATAGATCTGAGAGAAATAGTAATGTGTGGAGTGGATGAATCTGGCTGAGAACAGGGATCGTGGCATGTTGTTGTGCACAGGGTAATGAACCTTAAAGTTACATGAAAAGTTGGGAATTTGAATAGACGAGGAAGTGTTAGCTTCTCAAGAACTCCAGGAATTGCTTAATGCAAGTAAAAGCGCCACCTTTTCAGTATGCATATGTGTTTTATTGTAGGTCTGAGGAATAATGTGGAAGATATTGGACTACGTTAATCCTAGTTTTCATCTGAAGGAATCTCAATTTTATTTTCGTTCTTGATTCCAGCAAGCAGTGGAAATGATTTGTTAAGAGACGTCTGCATCAAATAAACTTTTCAAAATTCTCCGTTAAACTTGATCGTTCCCTTGAAAAATTAAATTCTACCGAAAGCGCCTTATATCAAAACAATTCCTGCCTGTCAAACGGAAAGATGTCATCGATTTTAACTCAGTTGATTTCATAACAGTATAGAATTAGACTTGATTATTTAGAGGAAGATAAATAGATTACAATGTGTGAGATTTATTATGGGTAGATACCACCAAGAAGAAATTAAAAATTTATGCCACAAAAATATATGTCTTGCCCCAAATGTCTTTCAAAAACATGTTGATTAGGGAAAATATTTATAACCCACATTCAATTATATTTAGGCATTCATAATAATGTAGAAATTTGGAACATGCATGGTTTGAAGACGTGAGTTTAGGAAAGAAACAGCCGCCAGAAAAAGACGCAGTAAGCTGTACTGTAATTAGTACGTCTCAATGCGAATTGAAACTAACAATTCACAATAATTACAACTGTATTTCATTCCCTGCTAAGCGAGCTGCAGAAAAATTGATAGAAAAGATGAAAGGTTGCTTTATAGACAAAACCTTTACTGATTTATGGAAATTTAATTTGTTTCATTTGTTACATCTTCTACGACAGAATTTGAGACGTTGGAGGCAGCGCAGTTTGTATCAATCCGCTTACTCCATTTAGTCAAGGAGTGTACACGATTTTGCCGTAGTATAATTTTGTATTGTTGTTGAATAATATGTACCTAACTACTCAACTGCGTACAATGGCGTCCTTTTTTTTTTAACGGCTACGAGTCCTTCACATGTTACAGAAATTTTCCTCCTTTACTTATGGAAATCAAATATTCATTACCATATTTACTGTTCCCTGCCATGAGCTAGTTAAATCGATTCTACACTTCCACACTCTAAGAAGAATTTTAGGATAATCTTTTTCTCTATGCTTAGGAGACATGTCATCCTTGACTTAGGTTTCCCAAACCAACTACACGTGTCATATGTTCAGCCCATCTCATCACCTTCATTTAATGGCCTTAATATTCATAATATACACAGAGCTTCTACTATAATTATACACATGAAAATGAGAGGTTAGTGGGGGAATGTATCAGTGAATCGTTTGCAATAGAAGGACTACATGTAATCTTTCCCAGAATTGCTTCATAGTTTTGAACTAAATAACAATTAGTTCGAAATCAAAGACGCTAAATTTACACGAAATAAGTATTCTGTAAATTATGACCATATTATCATCAAAGTTTTCTGAAAATTTGGACACTGTCGATGATTTCCGTCACCAAATGACAGTGTCAAAAAGCTACTCGTACATTGACTTTTATTGTAGCTTCACAATGATTACAAAAATTCATTCTGTCAAACGCGTTAGAGATAATACACAATACAGCTTCTTTCAGTCATACGTCATAGCTGATTTATCTCTCCATGTTACTTTACGTCATGCGGATGCACTTCGCAACACTATCCTTTGCGTTTGTGGTCAACAGGTAAATCGTTTCAGTTTGGGGCATTATCTTAGGCAATGTATTTGATTCTTTTTACAACAAATTATATTACCTTTTCCAATCAAAATAATCTCACATCATCTGTCCAACACAACTGTGTATTCGCACAAAGACGCAATCATCTTTAATAATTCATCAGCAGGCGGCTAAATGCAGACGGAATTGCAAGGTTCAGTGCTTTACCTTGCAAATTGAGTCTATTTTTAGAACGATGATGGACTGTTAAATCCGGACGTTCTTCTAAGAACACGTAGTTGTGTTGAACTGATGATGTGATTTTGTTTTGATTGTTCTAAAGACACAACGGGATGAATTATATTAAATTATATTACCTTAACTACTTCCCTTGCACGCTTAAATAAATACCTCAATAATCATCCGTAAGGTCAAAATTTCCTCCGCTCAGTACAAAGAGAATGTGAAGTTTGTCACTGACACTAAAAGATAATTTAATTTCAGTATTGTTCAGTTAGAACAAAATGGACTGAAATCCATTAGAAATTAATTTAGGCATCACGGCAACATGTTTACTGGGAAGATTTAACGTACGTGAAGTCAGATTACATAAGAGAATGACCATAAATTATGAGGTGGAAGGGTGAGAGAAGGAGAATATTACGATTGACTTTAACGTAGCTAACATTTGTGTATTCGTTTGAATGAACTAGTATCTCAAGAAGAAGAAGAAACACCTTTCTTTCCACATTGGTTCAGTCAGTCATGAAGGGTCTGAGGACGACTGGTGTGAGGACGAGAAAATTGTTCGATTTAGATAATGGATAGATAACGAAGGTCAATCTGTCATTCCACAAGAACAAGACGCATGAGACCTGCTTTATTTATTAAGTTGGGTGGCGGAATATTTATGACAAGAAAAGGAGGAAAGAAAAGGGAATATTTTATAGTGACTTCTGAAGCTTTCTATCCAATAAATGCAGGCGATTTAACGATGATGTTCTGTTTTAGAACCATGGGCATTCGGGAAGCAAGTAAGCAACCATCTGAAGCATAGTTCCTACCATAATCTCACACTGCGTTTTGCAGTTGGTAATCCGGAAAGTTGATTTACGTAGTTAAACTTCAAAAATATAAATAGAAATGGCTGTATTTTATAAAATCGTCTAGCCGAAAACTCAGTTTTCTTTAGAGCAAATGCAAAAATTTTTCAACTACATTTTCTTTTTTGTCGCAGAAGAAGAGAGGCCAACGATTCCAAACATTTGCAACAGCACTTGTTTCGTTAGGATATTAGGTCTCTCAGTCAGTCGCGAATTGAAAAAGGTTTGGCAACTCTTTCTTTAACAAGTGGAAAAGTGTGTACGTGATAAATCTGTCACCATTAACATAGAATTTTGGATAATGGTTATTAAATTGCTAACGTAAAACACTATGATGCTATAGGCCCACAATTATACTGTCAGAAAACAAATTTGTTATAGTAATTCATGAACCACAAGAAATTTGACTCCGTCCCTGGAGGAGTTCAACAACAAGGTTTTAGCTTAGAATTTCTGAGAGAATTTTTGAACCACGAAGGGTAAAATAGAAATTTACGTAATTCATTTTCAAGAGTTTTATATTGATCATTATTGGTCTCAAATTGTGAGCGTGAATTCTTGATAGATTAATTGTGTTGTATCAAAATGCTATCAAGTTGATTGTGCTGTATAAAAGTCTACACTGTGAAGTAAGGATAAATGTTTGGTTATTTGTAAGTGTTACTTGGGTATAACGTCTCTGTATTCTTGAAGTTGCATATATATTGAGCTTGTGCCCAGAAAACCTTTTCCTTACTATGGTTTGCTATGTAAATGTGTGAAGGTTCCTTATTCTGAGTTGAAGTTTGTACTTTTTATACGCAAAATTCCATACTGAAATTTATGGACAGACGGACAGATACAGGCCTTTAGTCTTATATTTCTCTATGGCTGTTCCCACACGTCAAGCTTAAAATGAACATAAGCACTATTAACCTTATAAGACGGTAAAGCTTGATTATGTAATTTCTATTCCGGAGAATTGGACTCATGTATAAAGAAACAAAGGTTTATGTCTAAACATATCCGTAATATTTAAAAACGGTTTATCAAAGGTCGATTTCCAGCAGGGCAAAATATTTTTCCTTTCCCGAAATCATTCCGACAGGCTCAGGAGCCCACCCAGCCTCTTATCAAATTCATACCGGGGACTTTTTCTCCGAGAGCAAAGCGGCCGAAGTGTGAATCAGACTGCCACATCCATGTAGTGATGGGATTAAGAATGAGTGGAACTGTACGTCCGTTCCCCATATACCTTTAACGCATGCATAGGACAAATTTAACTTTAACTGATACATATTATAAAACATTTTGTCAAACATTTAAGGAGTCATAAGAAAACTTCAGATAAGATCGAAAAATGAACTTCGAATATTTCACATGTAACTGTCGAAATTACGTTTTTAACAAACGTTAAAAATTTTCACATAAAATTGCCATAACTGTTAACTTTTAAGAGGTTTGATGTCAGATTTGGGAGAATAATGTTACCCCTTATAGAGAATGTCAAATTAAGCCGAATCTTTGAAGAAAGCAACTATCATCGATGAGACTGTGAACACCATTAATGGCGGTGAGTTAGATAAAATTATAGGGAGGGCGTGGACACGTCATTTTTTAGAATCACCACTTCGCGCTTTCTTCTCGTTCTCTCTCTCTTTTCCCCCTCCAAACCGGCCGCTGACCAACAGCAGACCCCGAATACGGCTTTTAACATTTTCTGAATTCTTGTTTGGCAAGCACGAAAAATACATTAGTTTTTCATCAATTAACGGCACTATCAATATTTCCTATTATACGGCGTCGAATGATTAGTGAATGACTTTGAACGAATATGCTGCTCTGTCGACATTTGCCTGGAAATTCTGAGTAAAATAAAAAAAAATTCAGCCAGTATAGCCAAACTCCCTTCCGGAAATTGAACCTACTATCCCCCAACATTCTAAACAGGAACGGTATAAACTCAAACAATACATTCGAAGCCAAAATTAAAAGTAGTATAACTGATGTAATGCGATCCCTTATTTAGTTGATGTTAGAAGAAGAATTCTTGCAAGAATCGTACAAGCAGAAGCAATGTAGAATTTTTTACAAAAGGTGTATAGGAGTCTGCACCTGAATTTGATGTCGAAGCTTGTAGCTAGAGAAGCAATAAAATTAAAAACTTTTACGATTTCGAAGGCAAACGTACATGTATTTTACTCTTAAAAATAGGTTCATTATTTTTTTAATAAAGGCGGACCTCCTTAACCGCGGATTCAGTACACGCGGTTTACCGCAGCCGGAAAAAAATTGGAAAATTAAAGAAATAAATGCTTCATAAGTTTGAAAACGCGCGCCAAGCGAGAACGGGCTGTAACATGGTGAAATCCAGCAGCCCAAACGCGCCCATTACTTGACTCATCATCCTTTGTCCCAGTACCCACGCTTCCTCGCAAACTTGCCACCATTCTGCTCCTAGCGTTCTCGCTGTTCGAATTAGTTGCCATGTTATCGCAGTGTTTGTGTTCAGAAAGCCCTTATTTACCGTAATAATGGCCCCCAGGCGTAAGAGTAGTGATGCTGGTAGTGCTTCTAAGCTTAAGAGAAGCCGTGATGTCCTTTCCATTAGTGAGAAAGTGAAAATTCTGGATATGATGGAAATATAAAAAAAAAAAATCTTAGGCGGAGATTGCCAGGTTGTATGGCAAGAACGAACTTCCATTCGTGAAGTGATGAAGAACAAATTAAGAAATTCGTGCTAGTTTTTCTGTTGCACCACAAATTGTAAAAGTTACTGCTATAGCGCGTGATAAAGTGTTAATGAAGGTGGAAAAAGCCTTACATTTCTGGGTGGAAAAACGTGATTTTTATTGCTTATGCAGCGCTTTGATGGAGAAGCATGATTTTTAATGTTCTGCCATCCCTTGAAACTGTACATGATACTGTACAGTACAGGTACTGTATTTTTTTTAATGCTGTATCTTCTCCTGAGGATTAGGTTGCAACGTCAGAATCCCTTACTTTAATAGGTACGAAAGAGAGAGAAAGTACACCGTAAATGTACAATGTAATGTACAGTAACTTTATTATTTATTTAATGTTGATAATGTCTTACTGTCCGTAATTTATCAATTAAATTTTACCGTATTTATGTATGTTATACGAATATCACGTTGTATCACGTTATATATAGCGTTCGCTATTATCCGCGGTTTCACGAAACCGCATTAGGTCTTGGAACATATTATCCGCGATTACGGTGGTCCGCCTATATTTTTACTTTTTAATAAACAGTTATAGTGCATGGCACGTGCTATATCGAGAATGAAAATAGATCAGTCAGGAAAGTGACTGGCTGCGGATTAAATGACCGCGGTGTGACTTCCGGAAATCTCGCAGATATATTTTCCTTAGCCGCCATGTTCAGACAGGCTATCGCACAAGGCTGGCGAACCTATGGCACGTGGCATTTACCGCTGTCCCAATCTTTTCATTTCTCTTTACCCGACCAGCATCTCTATATTCTGAAGAATATGTGTATATATTGATATATCGGATTGCATAGAGACTGTGTATGAATTACCGTTGCTACCAAATTAAAGTGTGACTGACAAAGTTTTACACAAATCGGGAGCAGTGCGAAGGGCTGACTGAATATTTATCGTTGGGGCGTCAGCCTGGCGGTCACTGGGAGAATACGTGACGTTGGATAAAGCCCCTAACAAACTTTTTTTTCAAAACAAGCAGTAACAGCAGCCACAGTTACTTCCACAGTTTCTTCTTCATCGCATTCCTCGAGAAGACCTTTATTAGAAATATAATAATTATACTATGCATTAAGTATACAATATAATAGAATTATGTAATAATAAATGTAATAATAATAATTAATAAGAATTTTGGAAGGCTCCAAGGCCTTATTTTGCTCTTCAAACTTCCCATGGGCACGCGAAAAATTTCTTCGAAATTTATAGAGAATTTGGGCGCGCGCCTTAAAAAAGTTCTGTTTGTCCTGCTCTAGCACATGAAACTGACAGCCATATTAAACACATTATTTTCAGTGTATTGAGTAGTGCACAGCATTGCAAACCTCACATTAACCCTTGGTACCTATTCACGACATGAGGCCACTACACTGCCCCTGGTCACAGTGGAGTTGTTCCACTCATTGAATAATTGACGGGTAGGCCTACGAGTCTGCCCCCTCTCGAGACATTTGCATATTGGATGAACTGCATTCAGGCGACTTTATTTTCTGCAGTACAAAAGAGTAATTACAATTTAACACGTCCTTAGCAGAAGGAAGCAACCCAGTGAGCAGCCCTACTGGTTGGTATTCGGGAGGTCCCACGTTCCAGTCTCGTCCTAGAAACCGACTATCCTTACGGAGGTGTTGCGCGATTTTTATTGCTTTGTTCCGTTTAATGTCGGCACAGTAGCTCACACTGGGCCACGAGTGCTTTCTTCCATACATGACTGTATACAGTCTAATTTATTGACTCTCATCATCCTAGTACTTGATGCATTTGTCAGAGAGCACTGTTCAGCAAATCATAAATCAATCAACAAAGAGACAAACAAACAAGCCTTTCTTAATACCAATTTGGGAATTATAAACTGTGGTCATAATCGCCTATGATTTACTACAGGTAAAGGTAAAGCAGTCCCATTGCAGACCTAGACAGGCCCAGAGGTTTCCAGGAAGTTAAGGCTCCCAGATTTCGTGACAACGGCACATGATTGTGGTAGGTTGTCAGCCTTACGCACCGGCCGCCTTTACCCCCAGGAAATATTCCTGGTACTCATTTCTGTTAGAGGCTGAGTCCACCCCAGGGCCATAGGCGGTCGAAAGGATTTTATATCAATGAAAAATCCACTGACACCAGCTGGGATCGATTTGTAGCACAGCACATGATTTACTACAGCAAATTATAATATTTCTTGCACTGTATTTTTATATTACACTTTAGGGTTAAACACGTTAGGTTTGTTTTATAGATATAGAATTAAAAACAGTTCAGATCAGAACGCGCAAAACGGCCGGGATAGAATAGTCGGTATAGGGACTCGCTACGGACTGGACACTCCTAGGTTCGAATCCCGGTGAGGGCGAGAGTTTACGAAAAGATCCAGACCGGCAGCGAAGCCTACCCGAGTGGTACCAAGTCTCTTTTCAGGGAGTAAACCTGCCGGGCCGTGGCGCTGACTCCCCCACTTGACTTTCTAGCGCCGGTGTCGAATAAGGGTAGAACTATACCGCTGCCTCCCTTTGTGCCCGCTTGGCACGTGACGGGACAGCTTTAGCTTTATATTCCTACCGAAGAGACTTATAGTTCTATACAACCATTATGATTTTTTTTTAGAACTTAGTACTTGAGTGCGAATTATGTATAAGCTAATGTTCAAACTGTCGAATGTAACTTCAGACATTCACATCGTACATATATTTGTAACTGTTGACATAAAACAATACTTTGTACTTAGATGTATGTATGGACAGTGTCACTAACAGACTTCTCCTAACTAGCCCCAGGCTCGCAGAAACTGTCAGTGTTACTGACTGATGACCTTACTCGGGCACATCACAATGTTACTGCACCGTTCTGCGCATATCTGAATGTGGCTGAATAAATAAATTAATTTTACAGATTTGCCCAGGTAAATTCGAATCTGCCGAAGCAGTCATGGGCAGATCCTAAAGAAGACTTTGCATTCCCAGTCAAGCAACTATCCACTCAAACAGACTCGTTATCATGAGTGAATTTTCTGTGCGTTTTCTCAGTCCTTCCAAGAAAATGCCGAAATTCTTCCTCAAATTATACAACGGCTGATTTCTTGCATGTTATTATGAATCTTTTACCAGAATCTCACAGAATATTTGTTTATATGCTGTATAATTTTGTAACGAAAGAAGCTATATTTATTGCGATTATATCGCTGAAATATTATCAGTTCTTCTCAGCGCTGAAGTAAGATCTTGCCTTCCACGAATATACAGATGGTTACAAGTTGGAAATACCTGTGACATGGTGACTGATAACAGATGACACGGACTTCTATCAACCGGGCACACAAAAGTTCGTTGTACGATAAGATAAATTCCTCAGCTGTGGCGGGGGCCATTTTGTAAAGTAGAGGGATAGCAGACAATTAAGTGTGAATTGTTACTATTACAGCTGATACAAAGGACACAAAATAACTCATATATGCTCTTAGGCTCATTTGTGACCTAACCGGTAAATGTATTAGTAGATTGTACAGGAATCTGTTTTAATACATTAAAATGTTGCAGTTGATTGGTTATTACTTCTGCTTCGAACCTGGAAGGTCACTGGCCAGCAGGCTGGTTATTCTTTCTGACATTCTGAGCCGTTCTTATGACAGATCGCATAAACATCAGTTATAACAAAATATTTGGTCATATCGCGGTTTTTCAAAATCCTGTTGGTAATAGTGACTTTCTTCCCTAAAAAATGTGGTAGCAAACTCTCCCTATTGTAGGGGATTGGGAAAAAGGTGTAATTTTGCCGTGTGCATTTAGTATTTCTTCCTCAGCATGGCCTCGTGCAATACAGAAAGGAGAAACAAAAGTGAGATTTAATCAAACTGAACGATCAGCAGAAGTTACATTCTGGTGGTTTCCTTACGAAAATATAATGAATTAGTAAAGGGGAGAATACCAAAGCAAAGTTTAAGAATCGACGCTGGGGTTACAGAAATAAGAAGGTTTGACTTGCTAACTGTAGTGGAATGTAAGAAATTTACTGATGACATTAAAGGTGACACAGTGTGAACAATAAAATAATATTACAAAGGAAGACAATTTTTCCTCTTATAGCTGGGCATTAGTGACAAGCGCCGAGAGGAACAGAGTGACTGGAAAGAATAGGTAGGTGTGACGAAGCAGCAGTCGATGAGTGTTATAAAACCGGAACAAAAATGAAGTATTAATTATCCGGTTATTCAGAATTTAAATTTCTTCATACTGTGAAATCATCGTCAGTTTATAAGACTTATCAGAGCAGAAAATGACGCTACAGACAAGAATGTTCCTGCAAGATGAAACGAGCCTCCAGTCGGTGCAAAATGTAAGGCAAATTTAATATGAGTCATTTTAATATAAATGCGAGGGATATTTTTTATGCCGTAATAATAGCGAAGCAAGAAAACACATTATTCTTAACAGCCTCTGTTTTCTTCATTCACACTATCTCGTATAAATTTTATTCAGTTTTACTAATTTGTATTACAGTTTTGCAGTAGGCATAAAGACAAGCCTACACCATTTTGAAATTAATGTTTTTTATTCATTTTTGTAGCTATATCAGTATTATCAATTGATGCATTTTTGGTACTTTAAGAGTTTCATTACATCGCTGAAAAGCTTTGCTAATGACGGGATGCCTGAAATATACAGCTCAGATACGGATTTCAGAGGTTGCAGAAACCACTGACACAATTCAAGTCATGACCGGGTACATCGCTACCAGACATCGGATTTTAAATAAACGTTTCGTCAAATCGCAATTTTCCAGCATATCGCAATATAACCGGTATAGTGATTTGCCCCGGACATCGCCATTAGACCGAAACTTATGTATAATATCCACGAGGCTGCCATCTTATTATTTTATATTTCACAGATCTTTCGCCGTGTTTATCAGTGAGGACCCTAAAGTTAGTGTCACTCCCGCTTCACAAGTTCGCGTGTGCGCCATACTCTTTTTTACCCAATTATAGGAAATGGAGGCTGTCTTCCAGTAAGACGCCATTCATGCCATGTTTTGTGAAAATCGGTTAAATCGTTCAAAATTCGAAATGGACACACATGCATATACACACAGTGTGATGATCTAAAAAAAGCTTACTTTCTTAGTTTGTAGGAGGGCCAAAAGTAGGTTAAGAATGTAAAGTTGTACCCAGTCTTAAGAAATAACCGAAATATGTCAGCGTTGATGTAATTCTACACATTATTATCACGACAGCCGATAAACGCGAGTGGTTGTTTTCACACACTGGTCTTTGTATCCCCATTCAATGGAATGCTTGGTAAACATCATCACCAGTTTGGGCATGATGGAGAAGGTAAACATTTTGCGAGTGCTGGGAAAGGATTCCTGATCTTACGTACCGTAGCTAGATACCACACTGGCTGAACTATCCACTGCGTTTTATAAGTATTATTTGTCGTACACATGGTACGCATATGCAGGGCCTATGCACGTAGTTGAATACACACACACACTGTTCTTATCACCTGCCGAAGGAACTAAACCCAGGCCATTCAGTACGTAGCCAGTCACAGTACTGACTGTGATTTTCGGCTAAAGTTGTTATTATCTTAAATCAGTTCGAAAGATTGTAGTACTTTCTCCACGGTCAAATAATCCAATAAAGCTTAACATCCCACAAAACTTAAATCTTCAGAAACAACGTATGATTCTTTGTAATTGTTCTTAAATTTTACCGATTATTTTTAACTAAAATGAAATCTCTCGTGTTTCATAGCCTATTTGGGTGTTTTAGAGACGGCTGCTCATTTCAGCAAACAATAAGCAAACAAACAACGTGTTGATAATTTGTAGACAATATAAAACAAAATTCTTACACTAATTTAATATTATTTTTAAGGGCATTTTGATTATAATCAACCATATACACCAACAGAACATTCTCCTATAAGAGACACATAATCAAATGCACAGGGGCACGGTCCTTTGGATTGGATACTTTTTACCAGACGTTTCAACAACGGTACATCGGTTAATTTTGTTTAAGAATATGGCTGCATTGGGTTGTCAATAATATCCACATTTTTACTTTTATGGCTGTCACTTTACTTTTAACGTTGTATTTTTGACACTGTGTTCATACATTAGAGTGTAAGTTTTGTACGACTTCAGATGGTAACTTAACGTCGAAACATGTAGAAAAGTTCATGTGTATGGATGATTTATAAGTTTAAATACGTTTGTGCATGTATTTGTGTGTGTGTGTTTTTTTTTAACTGAGCTGAGAAACATTCTTATTCTTATTATTATTCTTCTTCCACCTCAATAATTGTGTGTTGCAAGTTCGTTTTTATGTTCAGGAGTTTTAAATCTGAACTTGTCAGCCAGTTCTGGGTCTGCCCACGTTCCTGTATTTTGAGGCAATATAAATATGCCTCTGCTAATTTTGACACCCTGTTATTTTCTATGTCTTATGCTTGTTATTTTGAAGTTAAGTATGGGCCTATTTTCATTTTGCTGCAATATTATTATTTTCTTCATTTGGTAGTTTTAGGTCACATTGTACATTTACTCCTAGCAATAACGTAAGAATACTCACAAGTGAAACTTATATTATCTGTCTTGTCTTTCTTCACCTCGTGAGTTCAAATTACTTTTCCAAAACGTAATTTTACCTCAGTTGTTTGCGAAATATAACGTATCTTCCAGTTATATTTTATACATCCTTATATGTAGACCGTCTCACAGTACACAGTGCTGTGAAACGGTGTTTCTTATATGTCTATAGCCCGTCTCCATTTTCTGGTGTATGAGTTTTACTCTTAAGAAAACAGAAATTTACATATATCTAATTTCTGGATTGCATATGTTAAGGAAAATTAGGTAAAATATATTTCGTACGTATTCTCCAGAGTATAGCATTATTAGTTTTTAAAGCTTTCTGTGAGTCGAATTTAGAAATTAATTTTATTTATGTTAAATTGGTGGTTTAAGTTCTAGGAAGGCTTAATTTACGGGTAGTTTTCCTGGTCGGCAGTGACAGCTGTGACATTATACGCTAATTCTGATGTACGTTCAGAGGCGCACGCACGGAGGGAATGGGACTGCCGGACTGCAATCCCACCGAAATTTTAAAAAAAAAGGCTTTTTAGACATGGTTATGTAAAAGGCTATACGCGATTTACCCTTCAGCCCAAATCAGCCACTGAATTCGGATGATGACCAGTACATTATGATTTTGAAAAATAAAATCTGAAATTAGACTTTATGATTTAAATTGGGTGAGTGAATCATGGGACATGTAGCTGTAATTGTAGTTGGCAACAGTGTAATGTTACAGTTATACTTACAACATGATATTAAAATCAAGTAGTATTATATATAGCCTCAGGTGTCAGAACCCCCCCCCCCACACACACACCCACACACAAACAGCCGACCCCCAAGCAGCGGAAAACAAACCTTGGTCCCGGCTACCTATCCGAGCGCCGTTTTGAACGCCCGCCCACAACTTCCCTCCAACCAGA
>Ga0136643_10004956_pt1 | contig 18614 bp, 5 predicted proteins | sample TergutLab28metaG_FD_96883 | JGI IMG/M metagenome (GOLD analysis project Ga0136643, IMG submission 96883) | Labiotermes labralis P1 segment gut microbial communities from Petit-Saut dam, French Guiana - Lab288 P1 (version 3) (version 3) | ecosystem: Host-associated > Arthropoda: Insects >...
ATGGTGCGCATGCAAGCTGCCAGTCGTCTCCTACAGCAGTTTGAAGACGAAGGTGATGCATTTTTTAAGTCTATGGTGACCACCGACGAAATGTGGGTGCACTACTTCACTGCCGAGTCCCAGCAGTCATCACGCGAGTGGCGGCATACCAGTTCTCCCAAACCCAAGAGAGCGTGGAGGAACCGTTCGGCAGGAAAAGTGATGGCAAAGTTCTTCTGCGACTGGCAGGGGGTTATCCATGTAGACTTTCTGACAGATGCCAGACAGTCAATGCAGCTTATTACTCAGACCTCCTGGCAACAGACGTGAAGGAAAAGATCAGATCCAAGCGGAAGACAGGTGGAAAGCGGGTAGCCTTCCTTCAAGACAATGCACGCCCTCATACGGCCAAAACAACAATGGAAACCTTCCTGGAAATTGAAATGGAACCATCTGACACATCCGCCATACAGTCCCGATTTGGCCCCAAGTGATTTCTACCTGTTCGGAAGGCTCAAATCAGACTTGCAAGGCATGCGGTTTGCGGACGACGCCAACCAAAAGCCTTTTTTGAAAAGGGCATCAGGGTGCTTCCAGAACGTTGGAAAAAATGTGCTGACTCCAGAGGGGAGTACATTGAAGACTGACATGTGCAAGTTAGTGTTTGGCAATTATGGTTTTAAAAAAAAATCAGTCCCGGTCATATTTGAACCACCTTGTACCAGCAAACAGTATTTGTTGAAGCAACAGCACTCACACATATACTTACAGCTTTACATATGTTGAACATAGCCAATATATAGTTCTCATTTGACAAGAATACAGATGTGTCGACAGTTACATAGTTGTGAAGTGCAGGCATCATGTCAGTGAAGTAGTCAAAACCATCCTTCTGGAACACCTGCAAATACAAAAAATTCTAGCACATTTTTCAAATGGTTTGTACCAGTGCAAGAGTTGCACATCCTATGATACAAATTATAAATAATCATTGCTTTAATAATGATTTATGTGATTTCAGTTCTGTTTTCACACCTTCAATCCAAGTGAAAAAACTGGCAAAAGATAATCGGTACTGAAGAGAAATTATACATAATACACTAACACTAAAAGGTTAATGAATCGTTGTAATGTTAGATGCCCTCACAGTAGTGTACATACAATCCTTGATAATGCTGATAGAATTACATAAAGTGTCAAGGCAGGAACTAAAGTGTGTGTAGCAAGAATGCCACAGTTCTATTGGAATGGACTGAACAAAACACTGTGGATGTGAGTCTCTTCCATTTTTATTGCATTAGAAATACATGGTGTACAGAAATGTATGTACACTGTATAAAAATGTATATATACTGTACACACCCCCCTCTCTCTCTCCCTAAAGATCTGTTACATCCACTAATGATATAGTCATACACTATGTACGATGAGATTATCAATCCCCTAGTCCCAAGCAAATACATTGTTTTAAATGGGAATTTTGTGTTTGATATGCATGACATTTTTAAGGAATGTAACCCTGGCATAAACAAATTCAGCACACATTTGTAATAATTTAAAAAAAAACTGTCAATCCTACCCTTTTAAGAGATTTTTGCGCTTAAGTCAGATTGTTTTGGGTATTTTCAAGAACATGCGTGTGAATACGCGCGCGCACGTGTGCGCACATGAATGCACAAGGATGTGCACACACACACACACACATATATATGCATGCACACCACACACACAAGAAGATATCCAGATAGTGAAGGCAACAGAAAACTTATTCCAGTTCACACTGTTCATTACAACAGCAACATTCAGTTACAAGCAGTGAATTTACAGCTGGTTTTCTGTGACAGATTTCATTTCATATAATACATTACTTCCACTAAAAAAACTATAATTCAATATCAAAACATGTTCACACGTAACGCAGCATACTTATTTTCACACCTTTAATCTCAATTTAAACTAAAACTTTTGTCCTGGAAACCAGAAACCTTACGCATTACCGGTACACTGCAAAATATTTAGACACTAACCTGATATATGAGCTCCAAAACCTTCCACATGTCAGGTGAAATAGTTTTACTTGTCAGATCATAAACAAGAGAAAGTGCCTCTTCATAGAATTCTGCAATAAAAAAGTGGCAAAGTACAACACAACAGTTACACAACAGTACAAATGTAACTTAAAAAGGAACAGCACCTGACCACACAAGATGTCCAGGAAACACGCGAGTATATTCCAGCCACAGACACTGACGTGGATAAAACTGACACTGCTAACAGCTCAGTGCCTATCTACTCACACTACTATGCAGCTTAACCACACATTTCTTCCGGCCTGTGCACCAACACCCTGCCCAACACACATAACTAACACCCTTACTGACTTGCCCTGTATAACACAGCTCTACTTCAATGTTAATAAAAATCCAACCGGTACAGGCCACGTTGGAGGGAAGTAGCTCTACCAGTATTATGACCTGTACCGGACGTTGCGGTTACAGTTTTTAGTACTCCTGATGATGGGTGCTGTGACACCCGAAACATGTAGAGTGACTTTGCAGTGAATAAATATCTGCATACTGTTGCATCTGGTTGGACTTTTATTGACATCGAATTGTGATGCACGGAACCATGAGTTTAGGGAAAAAAAGCTCTTCTTCTTGGAAATAAATGTTTGTTCCTTCTCCATCCCACACGCAAGTTGCTAGTTCTTTATCATGTATTCCTTTGACAGGTATAAGGTCAATCCAGCAACATTACTAGCAACATGGTTGGTGAACAGTGCCCTATTTTATATTTTTATAACTGAACATCTGCTTTTTTTTTTACAGTTTCTTAGCTGCTGCTTGTATAAATTGGTAACCACATTTTCAAACATACTGTGGGTCACAACTTACTAACACCTGAAGACCATACTACAGGGTAATTGTAAAGTCAATACATAATGTTAGACGGTTGTATCTCCTAAACAACGTGATTTATAAAATTCTTGCACCATTTTGTAGTCCATACTTCACCATTTAGTACGAGATTTCAACACAGTCTGCAGTACTTTGCACACACTTCTGCATCCTGGAAAACACAGGCTTCCTCTTTGGCTCAAACCAGCAGAAAAAAAAAAATCAAACAAAGTAAGAACAGGCCTGCACAGAGGCCAGTCTCCTCGTTCTTCGTATTTATGAGGATTCCTTCACATATATAAACAAGCAAATACTTTTTGCAGACATACATTACACAGATCATAAACAAACAAAACAGACCATATGCAAGGACTGCAGCATTTTTTTTTTTCATGTAGAAGTGTAACTTTCACTAACCAACCAACTACATGATGCAAAGTTCTTAAGAAGTTAAAGAGTTCCTCAGCTACTCACAAAAATCCCCATTTTATGGAACCTACAGGTTCATTACCACATCTGTAACAATCTGCCACTTGTCCCTATCTGGAGGCATCTTCATCCAGCACATGCCTTCCATTCTGATTCTTTAAGATACATCATAATCTTATACTCCTACATATGACTAGGTCTTGCAAGCAGCCTCCTTCCTTCAGTTTTCTCTACAAACACCCAGTCAGTACACATCTCCTCCTCCCATACCAGTCATGTGCCTTGCCTATCTCATCCTCCCTGATTTGACCACCCCAATAACATTTAGCGAAGGGTACAAATCATGAAGCTCCTCAAAATGCAATTTTGTCCACTCACCTGTTACATCCTCCCTGTTCGGTACACAGACACAGTATACCGGTTTGTACAGCCGCTCTATGAGACCACAGAAATTAAGCTGAAACAGCAAAAGACCTTACACGAAAAAGTGCCACCCCCAACTGTGTACTTACCCATGACACTCTGAGAGAAGATATGTCCTACGACCTGCAACACTGTGGGCTGTAGCCGTGACATGATCTCTGGCTGGTCCTCCATCACATTCAGTAATGTTTCAATGGTATTCAATAAGCCCATTGCAGTAATGGCCTTCTCGTCTGAACCTTCATCAGTCTCCAGGACTTGACTAAATGTCGCTGCCTTCAGAAATAAAAGGATAACATGAAATTGGTGATTGAAAGACCTTGGATGAACTGGAGTGGACATTAAACTGCCAGGAACGTCAGCGGCAATACTGTCTGTTAACTGTAGTGCATGTTAGTTTCAATGTAACAAATCAGTGTCTTCATTACCACTTCCAAAAACACTAGAGCATGGTCCTAGGACAGCAGTGTTGAAGACAAACGTTTTTTTGCTTAGACTGCAGCAAGAGTAAACAGGCAGTTTCAGAGCAAGTCTTTTGGGATATGCCACTGCACTGTTGGACGTAGTTCCAAACCGTTCAGAGAAGCATAATGCCTTCAGCCAGGGTCATGGATTACAAGACTTGGATTGCTTGATCCTGATGAAGTGGCATTAGAATCCTTTGAATTGTGGACTTGAATCATTACAACCGCCATAAAACCCTCAAATTTCACACAGACAATCACACTTCACACAGCATATTTTTTAAATGCTATGGCAACACAACTTTCTGATGGCACTCCTTTTGATATTCATCAATGCCCTCACTGCACTCATGTTACACCTACCAGTGTTACAGTTAAAATGTGTACTTCATATGAACTGTTTTTATGCTACAAGTTAAATACAACTGGATCAACACAACAACAGTTTCAGTGTAGCTGTTAACATGCTGGTAATGGAAGACAAATGAAATAATTTTGTCACAAGTAATCAACATGGCTGCTTTGCTGTGCTCTTCCACAGACAGAAGGCAAACAATTCACATGCATGGGTTATCTAATACTGGTACCCAAAATGCTCTGAAAACTGACCATCTTTCAAAACAAATAAATTTAAAATTAGTGTCAAGTAAGATCATGGCGAATGGTTTGTTTTCATCTTGTTTTTTATTACATATCCTCTGATGATGCCTTACAAGTAATGTTAACTAGCCAGGCCAACATACCTTCACTTGGACAGCACAGCAGTATTGACTTATGTTGGAGATTTTGAATGTGATTTTAAGTCTAGTGCTCCAAATTATGGAAAAATCCCTCATCCAGAACACCACCCACCCCAGATACCACCATTATAGATAAAAGACCCCATACATCAGCTATTACATCAATCACAAGAGGAGCATGAATGCAATTAGGCACCTACAAGCCATGGTCAGGAAATATCAGATCTGTACCTCAAGACACATATTGGGAGGAAAAAATACTTGCATTTATATTGCTACTTGAACTTTTAAAAATTTAGGAATATAAACATGCAACATGAAACAATATGTAATGCAGTACTGCTACGGCTTGTAGACTGCAGCCACACGTGGTGCACGTAACAGATTGATGCAGCACCCCAGTGTGCAATTCAATCACAACCTACGGGTATGGAATCTGGAGGTCGAATGTGGAGGAAGTAAGGCACAAACATCATACCAGTGGGTCACCCAGCTCTGAACAGCACCTTCAGTGCAATATTGCTGTATGGCAACACCCTGAACACCTTACATTCACATTTTTAAGTCAAACTGTGCCAACATTTGCCAGTAACTGATGCAAACACATTTCCATCATGTAACTCAAGAAGAGTAACAGTTTTATATTTACCAGGTGCTGGCATATCTCAACTGCAATGGGCATTAGCTGCTCTGTGTAGGTGCACACAATCTTCTGCATTACACTTGTCAGATCATCATTCTCTGTTTGACGGATTATTGTAAGCAGTTCGAGAGTTATCTGTTTTATCTGCAACACAAACAGGTGCCACTTAGAGCACAATACAAACATTCCCCACATTTTTACAGAATGTTAAGGGTCATTCTAATGTTCACCACAGCAACAGACTTGTCCCTGTTGTGAGCCATATAAATCCAGTCCATCCTCTCCCACCTTATTTAAGATCATTTTAAAATTATCCTTCCATCAATGCCTAGGTATTCCAAGCTGTCTCTTTTCTTGCAGACCTGCCCACCAAAACGTTGTATCATTTTCTCTTCTCCACCATACCTGCCACATTCCCTGCCCATCTCACCCCCCTTTATTTAATCATCCAAATAATATCTGGTGACTAGTTCGAACAAGGAACCTCCACACTGTGCCATTTTCTCCCATCTGCTATCAATTCCTCCTTCTTAAACCAAATATCTTCCTCTGCAATGCAACTTCAGCCTGTGTTCTTTCTATAATAACAGAAACAAACAATGCAATAGCAGACAACTGTCAATCACAATTACAACCCATTTCAGCCAGAACACGCCGATGTCAGGTGACAAGGAGTATCACAAATAGAAGGGTTAATGCAACTTTAAGTGATCTGAATCAAAATGATATTCTTAGCTGTGACTAACAGTGTTACATTGTATTACTGCTCATGATCACAACAGGATACACGGAGATGAGAGGGTGGTAACGTTGCTGACGCACATAAAACAAAACAATTACAGTACTAAGTATTCTATTCCTTACATTCTTAGTTGGCAAACAGGAAGACAAACATTCTGTACCAAATGGTAACAGTCATTACGTAACAGATCGATGTAACTTGTATAACAAACTAGGCATTTGTGAACAATGTGTAGCCTACGCGTGTCACTTAGAGAAGACAACCGACTGCTTTACCTGTGACTCCAAATATTTCTGTGCCTTATCTTGTGAAGTGATCAACATCTGTAAGGCTATGGCAGCTTCCACCTTAACAGGCAAATCTTGGTCTGCTAACAGAGCGTTTGTAGTTAATCTGATGGCTTCTTTAAGAACTGCTTCTTGTTTGAATTTTATTTCACTAAAGTAATGCAGTACCCAACATGCCTAAAAGAAACACACCAGTTAATTTCATTTCTCTCATAATCTCAGACGATACCTAGAAATACAGCGTCTATGACCAAAGAGAAGAAACAGACAGTATTGTCTATCATCAGACAGCATCATCACTGATGTAGAGTTGAGTCTACTGCATGCTTACCCTAGCTCGCATGTGCCCTCGAGGACTTGCAAATTCAGGGAAAACATACTGACACAGCATGTCATCCATTTGTTCCTTGTATGCTTTCCTTCTCAGTAAAAGATCTGCCAATGTGCCAACCTACAACACACAATAATTGCACAAAATCTGAACTTATATTTGCAGAAAAATTAGTAATTTCTCATGTGTAAAAGAATAAAGGTTAAAAGGTAAAGTTGTGCCTGTGAGCACACTGTGATGGCATACAGGGGGAGCAGAGGCATAGCTCCACTCATTCTTAAGCATGGCATTAGGAGGGTAGAGAGTATACAGCCTCATGTACCACCCACTGTACCCCTGGGGAGAGAGCCCCCAATGCCCACTGAGCAGCACTTGCTGGGCTCCGAACCTGATGATCCTTCCCACAGCCTGGTCACTACACCAAATACAACATCTCTGCTATCAATATGTATGACACAGCATAAAAAGTAAAAAAATTTCATACTTCTGTAAATAGTCTGTCTTGCTCAAGCAAAATAATTTGCACCTGCCTACAAAATTAAATAATAAATTTAATACACACTGTTAAATGTGACATCTGATTGCAATGCCAAACAATTAAATCAAAAGTTAACACAGTCAAGTAGGCCTAAAGTCTTCCCTGTGCAATCCATGAGGGCATATGAGAAGTGAAGACAGAGCTCCACTCAACCTCAACCTTGGCACTACATGGTGTCTGTCGGCAGTGTCATGCCCCAGTCATTGTACTGTTGTGCCTATGGAACATGATGGGTATGAGCAACACAGCTGGTCTTGACACTCCAGAGAACAGAAACATATTGTGCTCCTGTTGGGAATGGGACCGACCCACAGTCTCGTTACTGTACTGACTGAGCTACCCCAGCTCTTTAAGTTTACATGTGAGTTCAAGTTATATAAACCAGCATTTTAAATTCAAAATACATTTAAAAAACACACAAAGAAAATTCTCATTCTTGTGAAACAATACATTCATTACAGCCACAGCTGTGCAACACAATTTGAAACATACTGTATGTTCATTACAGCCATACCATGCACAATGCCACACATCTGACATGAATTCACTGATACTTTGATCCTACCTAATACATTACATGAGAAAGGAATTTTTGTGTGTGTAGCAGTTTTTTTTTGTAAAATTTAATTTGACATCCACATGAAGGATGGTTATTCAGTTCATCAAAACAAGTCAGACTGATTTCCAAATACCAAATTTTATCCAAACCCACATAAAGATTTAAAAATTATGACATAAGGACATAATTATATTCAATTTGCACTCTTCAGGCAAAGAACACGTAAAAAGAATCACTCTAGTACTAATCCAAACACCCACACCTCTCTACAACAATAAAACAGGTCACCTACTTCTGCAGGATAACAGTATGGGGCTTACCATATGTAAAGCACCATCTTTTTGTCTAGGATCTGCATTTGGTGATGTTAAAACCTGCATTATAAAATGCACTGTTTTCTGCAACATGTCTTTTCTTTGCTTACATGAGGTGTGCAGTAATGACTGGGCTGCTGTTACAGGAGACACAAAGTCTTCAAATATATCTGGAACAAGACACACTGACAATAACATCACTCATCTTGTTAAAGGCATTCCTGCATACACATTCAGTCAAATATTAAACTGTTAAAGTGGAGCTAAGCTGTTCTTCTGGTTGCCCGGAAGGCAGATGCAGCACTACAGTCGCTGTTCACCTTGATTCAGATAAACCTTTATGCTGCAACTGCCCCACCCTGCTACCCAGCGAACAGCAACATGGGTTGGCTGGACACTTTCAGGAGAGAAACACCTCTTTCTTCTACCAGGATCAAACCAAAATGACCATCCAGCCCACAGACTAGACACTATATAGACTGCAGTAGGGAGAGGGTGGGGGCAGGGATAGAATGAACATTGCTAGGAACACTTTTTAGGACATATTTATCATTTCCAGCCTTGGAAATGTTAAATTCTCCTGTAACTAAGCATTACTAAACATGAGACATGATATCACGCTCCAAGCATTTTGAACTATTCAAGAATAACTCTGCATTTGTTTATAAGAATCTATTTATAACATAAAAGACTGTTTGTTGCAAGAACTTACAAAATATGTACCATTACTAAAAACATAAAAATCACATAAGAACCATGGAAGGTTATTTTTAATAAAATACACTTTTTGGAAGAACAAAAGTACATTCAGTAACTGAAATACAGCCTCATTCCATGCAACAATCAAGCTCACTTAATGACAGAGCCTGCAAGGTTGAAACAATGGCATCAAAATACATCAAAGTGCACTCTTCTCAAGCTACTGCAGATATGACCCAAATAATACTCCTCTTAATTTTTAACACAGAATTTCAAATATCTCTGAGTAAGAAATTCTTAACCACTGAGTAAGAGACAGTGACAGTTGGTGCAGCCACCCATAAGTCCCAAACCTCATTTCTCTGCACTTCATCTTCTGTGGTTGACTACATAAAAAGAACACACACAAGCCTTACTGCCGACACTTTGGATGCTGCAACCACACGAAAGACAAGAAACTGACGCCAGCTACACGTCACATTCACAGCCACAACAGGACGTTTGCTGGGGCTTACAGTAGTCACTGTTAACATCTACTGCAACGGCAAAAATAAACAGCTTATACGAGTACCTGTTCAATTATTCTTACTATTTTTTGGCTGTTGGGTGGGGCATGGACTGGATTTATGTGGCTACGGACAAAAACCACTGACAACCTCTTGTGAATATGGCAGTAAATCTTCAAGATGCATAAAATTTGAGGTGCTATTAGTTTCTAACAAAGGAACTGCTGCATGCAATTCATAACCCTTGAGAATCACAATAGTTCATAAGACACTGTCAACTGGGAATGATATTAGGAATGAGAACCTGAAGTTACAAACATTATGTCACAAACCGTTCTTGAATACTGGTAACTCACGAAAGCAGGTACAGTACAAGTTTATTTGGCATCCTGTTTAGTGGGAAATGCATAAAATGGCATAATTTTGATGCTGATGTCAATTTTGTTACCCCTGATCTCTTAGGAGAACAAGTTCAATGACGTATCAACTCTTACATCACGTGAGAGGCAGTAAACACTGTGCTGTATGCTGTTTGCACTGTTTTGTGCACACAATTTTTCTTATTCTATTTTTTTTATCACAGCCCAATCAAAAATAGCTTTTACATAAGTCAACATTCTATCTATTGGCAAAACTGATGTACTGGCACACTCTCTTTCCCAGCCTTGTCAGACAACAAGCTTCTACTCTAACACAGTAACGTACAGGGCACATTCATACCAAATTTCACTCGTATGTATTCATACGGGTCAGTGTTCCAGAGTTCTTCATCAGCCTGCGAATATGACAGAATTGGGAACAGTACATCTTGCACAATAGCAAACATGTGTGGCTTCAGGAACTTCCAACAAAAGGCATGGCTGACTCTGCAAGTAAGAAAACATTAACAAAATTGAAATTATGGAACTCTAGGGTGCATGGCACATACAAGAGGAAAGAATTTATGGAGGAAGAGTAACACAGGCAGTAGAAACTTAAGGGGAATGTCATGCAACATGCCAACAGTTATAACACATTATTGGAATTACAGTTTTTCACAATTTGCATGTTTTCAGTGCCTTCCATTTTTCTACCTTTCTAATATAGGGACATTATTTTATCTGACAGCTCACATCACTGTGCTCTCACACTGCGCAAACAGCACTCGCTGTTACCTGCTGTAAGCCACGGCGCACACACATCACATCAATGTACAGTGTTTAACGTTAAGTTTTTACTCACTGTTCTTCAAGGCACTGGAAATGTTTTCCTTCACCTCCCACACACGTGTCAGATCTAGCACACACATTGTTCATGGCACACAGGTTTCAGAAGCGAGATGAATGAAGTGAGTAGCGACTGACAGTGACAGTTGTCAGATACACTGTCACTACATATTAAGGCACACAAATAACACCATCTAACAAAATGCTTGCCTGCTTTCCTTCAAATGCTTGTGTGAGTGAAGACCATGTTTATAGTACTGGCCTTGACACACTATAAAAAGATGCTTATATTTACAGTTTATAATTAAGCAGCACCCTGCATGTGCAACTAGGATCAGGTTTTATCTGCAGGACAGGACTTGTAATTTACAATAACAATTATGTAATGCTTATTAAGGGACGAAACTGACAGAAAAAACTCAAAACTAATGCCACCAAACCAAATGAATAACCCAATTAACAAACACAAGTTTGGAAGAAAGCCTAAAGCAAATGAACAAATACAGCTATCACTACTGCCTATTACAAGAAATTCACACCCAGAACCTACTCCAGAAATTTAACATAAGCATATACAATCTACCAGGTCTCACTGGCTTCCCTGCTCATCACAGGAATCCATTATTAACACGTTACTTGATTGGGTTTCTCACATATGCCGTACGCTGCACCATTCCGTGAATTCCCTACAGCTACCGTTTCCTTCAATCTGCAAAATCCTAGCTTCAACCCACCCTTTACCCGCAGATCTTCTTCACATGCATGTTGAAACTGTCTGCATCCTCACAGAAAGCTCTCTACACCACAGCCTGTGTTCTCCAACACACTCTTGACCTACTGGCCATAGTGCAGTGTGATACAGAACACTCCTACATGTCCACACAGTGGCACTGCCATACTACAAACACTTGCATCCACTCTTGTGTGAGCTCACTGTGTCACAGCTTCCAAATGGGTGACCATTCCCAAGTACCCAGAGTTATAGGTTTTCAGGTTATCATAGTGGCTGTTCTTCAAATGACTGTCTTTCTGGGTTTTCACACCATGCAAACATTTGTTGAGACATACTGAAGGAATGTACTGCCTCCACCCTCCGGGTGACTGAATCTGGTTCAGGTGGATGCTGAAGTAAATGGGAGATTATGTAGTGGAGACACACAGGTGGACAGAATTGCACAATAAACTTTTGATATGGGCATTTATATCAGACTGGAAGTGGTGCTTTCATTGTGAGAGAACACCTGGCCCCATCTTTCTTGCAGGGAATGGAAAAGATGCTTCAACTATCTGCTTAAAGATAATCAATGCATCCTTCTATATTATGTTGTTGGGTTCAGATCATCCATCACTTCCCTGAAGGCCAGTACATGTGCCAGGATATTCAACAGGTTAATGGTGTGCTCTGTCACAGCGAACTGCACTACCGTACTCTAACACATAAGCCCACATGAATAATGTGCACCACATTGATCCACCTGCACAGCCATCAATGCTGGCCCTGGACAAACAGCTGTGAGAATGCTCAAATCCCACTGGCTTAGCTCCATCTGCTCAGAATCCCTTCACCCTTCCTACACAGCAGACACATTCAAACACACCGAAGTTCTCCTTCCCTCAGGAGGACCCACACACTTGGCAACATAAGTGCTTAGTATCATCACATCAGTGCCCTCTGCCAAGATAGCAAACCTATCACTATAGTGATAAGGTCTCAATATCACAGTACAATGATATTAAACACACCAAGGGATGTCTGGTTGCACTTAGCTCTTTTGTAGGGTGGTCCTATTTACTGCAGCATCCACCTGCACCAACATTCCTCTGGAACATCAGAACAAATCTTTGCCACATCCTATGAAGGCCGACCCACCCACCCCCCTTAAAAAATGGTACCACCATTTGAATGTCCAATGTCATCATTTCCACATGGACATCCCACTACCAACACACCTCAGTGGCCGAGGGTTAAATGCCAAGACCATTGCTACTAGCATGTTCTGACAACTGTGGTCGATGTCGGGCGACTCACTGTTGCTTTAGTAATGACTAAAGTGACCAATGTGCTTAAAAATTAAATATACCGTGTCCAGACAGGCACACCATCCACAGAAGGTAAACATGACAAGCTGACAATCTCTTTACATGCCAACCACAGCAAATAAATAAGATAACACCTTATGCCCCCTGTGTGTAACACAAATGTGGATGTATCCAGAAGTTTCTGCAAAGAGTAACAATAAATCACAAGCTTATCTTTGTTACTGGTCTTTTGCTGTTTGCTGTTCACCTACTATTTTATGCAAAGGGTCCAGTATTTCAATTTCTGCCACTGCAGGCACAGAATGCCAATGTCTGTAATTTCACGGCAATCCAAAACAAGAAGAAATCACAAGATGCCAAATCAGACACACAAGAACAAGAGACCACAGGCATGTTTCAAGTAGTCACAATTGCCAGTGCTTTTGCTCACTCATCAGCAACTGAAGCACCACCATCACAGAGACCCACATGTTCACATCTTCCCTTGGAATTCACAGACAGGCTTAACCTGTGAGCCATCTCTTAAATGGTACTTTGATCTAGATTCAAGATTTTGAAACCTTTCTCCATGTTTTCGTCTTCACAGCCTGTGGAACAATGACCTGAATGCTTAGAGACTTTAACTTAATTCTCCTCACATCTGAATTGTGCGAACCAATCACAAGCTACGTGCTCTCCCAATGGTAATGCCACCTGAAGTTGCTCTGAGCACTGCACACAATTCTGATGTGATTATCCCAAGTCTGAAGTAAACATCACGGAAATGTGTCATTCCTTCAAATCGGCCCCTTCGAAAACTGTGGACCATAATTAACACGCACAACAATGAACAGCACAACAATGAACATCTACAAAGAAAAAATGGAGAGGATTATGGCTGCAATACTCAATATACTGACTCACAAGATGACAGTGTTACAGTACCTAGTGGCAGCAAGCTGTACAACTTGCCATTCTTGGTCCTAGCAGTGAGTTTTGAAACTTATGAATACACCTTTGTGTACAACAAAAGTCTTAGCCAACAACCACTTCGATGTCACGTATTTCACATAAAATATGAATCTTCATACACTAATATACACCTTCCTGTTTTAGAAAAATCTCAGGATCAGTTCAAGTTACTTTCGAAAAGCATTAGCTTAAAATTTTCATGCAATGGTACTTGAATATATTAAACTATATACCCTCGATTTATGTAATTGATTGTTTGTTGAATGACACGTGGTGAAACGTATATTTTTCTTCTGTACTGATCCAGTATTTTGAGTAAAACTTCTAAAATTCCCGCAGAAAATGTCTTCAAGTACCATTCTGCAAATTCGTTATATTCTTTGGTGACATTTCCTGGGCTTCCATATCTGAAAGGCAACAGAAAACAAGAAGTTAATTAAATCAATATTACCACAGACAGCCAAAAGTAACTCTCTTCCTGTGTACATATCAGAGCACCCTACATTGCTGTACTCAAGCAATGACTGATCATTGAACCTTTATGACCTGTGGAACCTTCCTTATTCAAAACCCTTTGTACACAGAACTTCAATATGCATACATAGACACTACCATTGGGTCTCCCAAGTGGGCTTGTTCTGAGGTGCTCCAAGAGAAATTCCGTATGCATGTCTCCCTTCCATCCCATCCATAATGCTTGTCCACTGCAGCTCCCACTCATATGAATCATCCCAACATAAAACAGATGGGTACAAACTAACAATCATAACATTTTTTTCTTCAGTCTAGTATTGATTACTGTCTCTTGACCCCCACACAATCTGATCACTCTCCTTTCGTATGTATTCAATCTGACCTTTCAAACATTCTATGTAGGATATGGAGAGCCCATTTCTTGCACTTCCACCATGGCAAATCAACCCTGTCTTCTTCGTCAACTGCGTTGGTTTGCTCCGGTACCGGCCTGTCTGCCACAGCACGCACTATTTCCATCCACTGAGAGAACGCCTCTCGTGAGATCAAGTCTAGTGGCAGCGAGTACTGGAGGAGCAGACAAACAAAGAGATAATAAGAATGCAATGAATAAATGTGTATGGAAAATCATTGTGTGTGTGTGGTGTACATGGGGGCTGTGACAACTATAAAAGTCTGGTACAATGTCAGCTGAAAAAACTCTCATTCTTTTGTAGCAATACTCACCTGTGTCAACGCAAAATATATTTTAAGTATTTGTTTCTGAAGCAGAACAGACTGTTCTGACTGATCAGGCAGCAAGCGAACACACAGCTGATACATCATTGGAAACAAAAGATTCATGGCTTCATTCAGTGGGCCACGTTCCTCTGGCTTCTTGTACCTTTAATAAAATAGAACTCCAATGAACTCAGAAGAAGCATGACTCAAATTATTATTTCTGAAGTTGTTATTTGTATTTTGTGAGATGTGATGTCAAGTAGCTTGTCAGACTGGTACCAATGCTGCCTTGCCCTTCAGGGCAGACCATATCCAATCACACCCATCCACAAGATCACAGCCATCTTATAACCACTGTTATACCACTGCCAAGTCTCACATACTATGCTTTGTGTCTAAGAGACAACAGACACAATTTTATTATCCTAAATAAAATAAAATTACCATACATTATGAAACTTCTAATTATCAAACATTACTCTAAAATACTACAACATAAGTATGCAGGCATGATGTTACAGAACAGGGTTGCCAGTATCTTCAACATCATGGGAAACAAGAAAACTATCTACAGTTCAAGGATGAAACATGGTTTATTTTATGTTGTAAGGCTAGAAGATTTGGTATTAACACACTTTATGGCTCTATTACAGCTGCAGCAGAGCAGCTTTCTTACACAAGTATGAACTGTATATATGACACTGTAGTTAGTTTGAGAATGGGGAACGAATACATAACCCTATATTTAGTTCCCCAAAATTTGGTATATAATGCGCATGAGATATATGATAATTAGAAACAATAACAAGACAAGGCTAACAATGGACAAGAAATTATTACTGAATATCAGTTACATTTTGCCTTCTAATGGAAGGCCCATATGCAAGGTTGTCTTTTTTCCTACAGCATGGTATCAGTTGCAGTATTAGTGGAAAAATGACTCCAAGTTGCAGAACCATGACATTTGAAAAAGGGTTGCCAGTCCTACAGAACCATGACACTACAAAAAGGACTGTCAGTCCTGCAGAACCATGACACTCAAAATGAATTCCAGTCCCACAGAAACATGACTCTCAAAATGACTGCCAGTTCTGTAGAAACATGAGACTTAAAAATCCACCATTCCCAAATAATTAGATAGTACTATCAGTTTTAAGTATGGCTGACAAGCCCATACCACTATTCTTAAAACCCTGTACCATAAGTTCTTCCTACAGGGTTAGAGTCACAGAGGCCTGAAGCTGACACTCACCTCCATCTAGTGCAGCTATACCTCTTCTCCCCCTGTATGCCCTCTTGGCTTGCACAGGGATGACTTTACCTTCACCTGAACGTAAGCCAGTATATAATATCTCATTCAACTTATGAATGCATACTTATATTTATTGTAAGAACTCACTCGAAATTCTTCACCAGTTGATACAGGCATATCAGTGCACCAGACCAACCAGCTGCATCTGGATTCTGCATATAAATGCTGATTTTGTCAACAATTTGTGTCCAACGTCCAGGAAAATCATGTTTTACTATATTGCTCACACACACCGCTAGTTGAACTCTAGAGAGGAAAAATGAATATCCATTTACTATCAAATTATGTCAATTACATGTAATTTTAATGGTACAGCATGCTGAATGGCAGAAGGTGAATTTATTTTTGCAGCTCTGACATTACATTTCCAATATTACCACAGTCTGTTCTTCCAACAACCCCAGAAGTAAAATTTACAAAATTTCAAATAATGTGAATGTAGAGGTCTAGCCCTGCTGTCAAATACACTGCAACCATAATGCATGCCATGATAGATGCATAACAGTAATACTACTATTCCTTCAATGGTAGATGCTTAAAAAAGATATGGTGAAATCTATGATCTCAGAATACAAATTCTTGTACCTTCAGGTCATGTCAGACTCCACCTCCAATGTTGCTGATAAATGCTATACAAGGGATGTTCAGTAAGTGGGAATCCCAAGATCACAAAAATGAATACCTGACCATAGCAACATTAAATGTGTCTCATTTATTGCAATGAAGTACCGCTGTTTCATAACACAATCCCTCTGCACAAAGATGCATGTTTCCCAGTTTGATACGAATTAAACAATACCGTAATGGTAGAATTTGGACTCCCATTCATCACCATTCACAAACAGCCTGTTCCACTCCTCATTACTGAGGAAGTAGTGACCTCCCCAGTGTTGCTTCAGCAACCCAAACAAATGCTCTGTCACAAGGCAAGATCCATCAGCACAACTATACAACCCCATACAGTGCACACTGGATGCATCAGCTGTTACAGCCAGTGACATTAACAAGCTGCAGTTAATGGTGTAATGACCTAGAAAATGTTAAGTATACATCATCGGTCATATAATAGCATGTAAGTGCAAAAGTGTTTCAACTCTCTGGATCAACCTACTGCATCAAATCAGACAATGTGTGACATGAAGTGGGGGCATGGAGCGAACAGAATGTCACAGATTGCAGCCAGAATGAAGATTCTGAGACAAGAGGAAGAAAAGGAAGGGGGGGAAAAAAGTTCATTCTCATGACAATGAACAGTCAAACACACAGCCACATACAGTGAAGACTTCCCCCACACCTTCCTTCATGTCCCTCACTGTCCTGCTCACAACTTCTTTCCCATTCCTCAATGGCCACATTTCCCAGATGTCCCTCTTACATCACTAGCTCACCCTCATTCCCAGCCACCTGACTCGGAATTTCTCTAATGAAAATACCTAATGACTCATACATAAGATAACAATTTTTTCCTGATTCATCATATGAAAAACAGAGCGTCACCTTACAATTGTGCACAAAGTTAAACAAATTGCACACATGTATTTTCCTGGAAATTCGAAGTTGAGAACAAGGGGTTGTATGTGCTGGGTCATCTTGTATTCAGGTAAATATGGTAGCAAGAAACCAAGACAACCTCATATACTGACTCAGTAATGATGGAATTCTCTATTCTATAAACCTTGAACTCCAAAATACTAGCACAAATCAAGCAGCAGCAGACACAGCATCAGTGATGACAATGCATGAACTACATCTGCCCTTCTTTACCACAACCTGCACAACATACACTGCAAATGGGAAACCAGGTTCTGACATCACTTGTAGAGGCCTTCCTTGTACCTGATAAGATCTGGTGCATGAACCACAGCATCCACTACAGCATCACGAATCATTGCTCTGTCTTGCTCGTGGATACTAAATGGCAAGGGCTGGCCCGATTCCACCTCTCGGTCTGCCCAGTGCTGCGTTACGAGATTCTTCAGATAGATGGCACCTGGTATGAAGCACATTAGCAGCACATTCAACTTACTCATAATTACATACGTTTTCAAGATGGCCGAAGTACATGTATGCTTTATTGAACACGCTCACAGCCACGTGCCAATACTGTTACTAATTCTGATGCAAATGGTCCGAATGCCTGCTGTGAAACTCCAAATGCTGTACTAGTCAGTTACAATGTTATACACACTGCTCTGTACCAGAGGCCATACCGGTACAGCATTACACATTTTGCATTTATATTGTTTTTAAATTATATAAATATTTAAAAACAATATAAATGTAAGATACACAATTTTTTATGTATGTCCTCAGGCACACAAACAATACTTCCTGACCATGCTCAGCAGGTGCCCAAAAACA
>Ga0136643_10004959_pt1 | contig 18611 bp, 3 predicted proteins | sample TergutLab28metaG_FD_96883 | JGI IMG/M metagenome (GOLD analysis project Ga0136643, IMG submission 96883) | Labiotermes labralis P1 segment gut microbial communities from Petit-Saut dam, French Guiana - Lab288 P1 (version 3) (version 3) | ecosystem: Host-associated > Arthropoda: Insects >...
GCTTGGGTACTGAAGAAAAGAGAGGAACAACGTTTAGAAGCAGCACAGATGAAATTTTTGAGACACTTACTTGGAATAACAAAACTAGATAAAGAAAAGAATCAATGTATTAGGCAAAAAAACTGGAGTACAGAACATAGTAAACGAAATAAAACAGTACCAGAAAAAGTGGCTACAACACGTACAAAGGATGTACACAAACAGACTACCAAAACAAGCACTACAATATAAACCAAAAGGACGAAGGAACATAGGACGACCGAGGAAGAGATGGAGGGACCAACGTCATCTTGAGGATCAAGGAACAGGAAACACACTTAACCCTTCAGGAACATGATGATGATGATCTCTACATTTTGTATTATCGGAATTAAGTACCGTGCCGTGAAAATGCATGGGGGAAATAAACGAATATATCCACACTTAGGCTTGCTTAACCTCTGCACTAGGCGGATGCAAGGGCCCAGCTTCCCTTTCTGGCCACCTTGCTTCCATGTAAAGTTATTTCGATATCAATTGAATGTAAAGGCCGGGTGTAACCCAAGACGGACATAAATGTGATGACGAACCTAATATGTCGTTGACACTGAAGAAAACATTACTCCTATCACTCTTGCCATTACTTTAATGAGCTATCTCGACCCATCATCTCCAAAAGGAGAATTTTGTAATTAAGAGAGAGGAGTAAAATTAAACGTTTTAATCTTTTATATTACAAAACAGCGGATGTATAACATCCCACATTTTCTCAACGATACGAACATTTATACAGGAATATATTCTTCGTACTGCCTGCAGTATACATTCCTGCAAATTTTAAGCTGTTACTAAGCTATACAAATAATAATGATAATAATAATAATAATTCGATTACGCAAATAAGCCCGTGTTGTTGTTGTTGAGAAATCGTACAGCTTATGTCGACATAATGACTTACATAAATGTATAAGATACCAACAGCTGTAAGATCGCAGTGCATAAATTACACTAAAACTTGCTGTCTTTATAGAGCAGAATCCGTTAAGAATTATACAAAAAAAAGGTTACTGCGAAAACTTGGCAACTATTTACCAAAATTCACGGCTTAATAACCCGAATTATGCAATCTTGACACTATTGCTGTGACAAACTGAAATATCACATACCCAGAGCTGCAAAACCTAAGAAAGCGTAATTATGTTTTCGAGGCCGCGCAAGCGTGAGACGCATGGTGCAGACGAACCCACGCAACGCTACACATGCATGCAAGCACACACACACACACACACACACACACACAAAACTATTAATCAAAATTGTTTCTATCTTCCCTGTGAACATCACTGGAACACATTATCACAAACGCTTATAGTTATTACAATATGTAGGTCTCTCACATCCAGGACCCCGTTTATATAATATTACATGTTTGGAAAATTTTTTATTTTTTTGAGACTTATCCTGAAGGAGAGAGCAGAATAACACATTTACACAAACACCAACGTCGGAAATATATCGAACCAAATAGAGAAAATTCAATTAATTACAGTCACAGGAAGTTGAACATAAAACGGCCATGCAGGGTTCTCTAAAATTTAATTCAAAACAAATTTGTCTCAACAGATATTTTGCGACTAGCAGTAAAAGTGGACAAAAAACAGTGGTACAGTTTTATTTAACGTGCTCATTACAGAGATTTGAACCGGTAATGGAAAGCACCTACAAGTTCTAGAAGATGCCCGCGCACAAAACGTTGTAAAGTTATGTTTATTAGCACTTTATATGTTATAGGCGAAAAACGAAAGAGCCATTGCAAAGTTTAGAGGCACTCTTACACATACTTTAGTGATGAAAGCGCCAAAATCTTGTCCAAGTGCTTTGCTCTCAATTCCGCACAATACAAAATTATTGTTTGTTACATTGTAGTCCGTTTGTGTTTAATGGCCCCTAAATTATCCATAAACCGACAGTTGCACTTAACACCTGTCAAGATATTTCAATAACGTTTGGCTTTGCGTCTGCAATTTATAACATCACACATAAAGAATAATAATGATAATAATAATAATAATAATTTTTTCGGTAGGTTTTTCCGTGTTTAATGTACAAGCAGAATTGCCATCCATCTAAATTACCAGCAACACTGAGAAACAGAACTGGCTTATATAATTAAGAAACTAATGTAGCAACATTTTCCTTCTCTACTTTTCGGTCCACCCAGTTACGAACGAAATAATGTGCATACTTGTAATACGTCATAAAATAGACACTCTGTGAAATTAAACACTTAAAGCATTATAATGTAAAACTTGCTTAACTCTCGTATCCTGAAATCACACTGCCTTTTCAACACAAACAATTTAATTTCCCGCTCTACAGAGAAAACACTGAACCCTAATTACCAAGCCGAACCGGTCAGTGCAGTCTGCTAAGAGAGTCACGTGAAACACAAATTAAATGCAGAATTTCTAATATTGAAACAGTGGCACGTAATCACAAATTTGCTTTAAAGCATCAAACACAAAACATCTTTTCACAACGAACAGGGAACTCTTCAAAATTTCAAATTTTGTTAATTTTTCCAGGTTTCACATACAATTCTGATAACCACTTTTTAAATCTAACTCTGTAATTTCACTCTATAAATTGTCAGTATTTAATTTTGTAGAATTACCTGATTGATGTTACATGCTGATTAATAACATAAACATGGAAGCAAAACTCATAATAATTGCATAATGCTTTAAAATCAAGTCTTACCTCAAAAGAAACACCCCGCACATCCATTAGAAAGTTCAGTAGTGTTAATGAAGCGATCACTCACAAATTCGACGAAAGAAGTGCTGCGATATTTAGCGTTGAAACATGTGGCGTATGTCTACATTTATCGTTGTCTTATAAAGAATTCATATCACATTCACACGGAAATACACGGCTACTCCCGAGACATGTTGGGTGCAGCTAATATACTGAGCAGCCGGCATGTACTTAAGAACGTCAAATGCGGCAATTTTGTGACATTAGGCAAAAATAGGTAAGTATGGCGGAAAACACACGATAGTTAGAACAAACCGTAAATGACTGTGACCCTCCAGTCTGTCAGTCAGCACAAAGTAGTAGCTACTGCTTCCCGCCCCTTCACTGCAGTCTCCCCCATTTCCTCGGGGTAATCACACGTTCATTCACTACTACAGTCTGCCACCGTTGCACTGCCCCTACCACGCGGCTGCCGACACCAACTTCCTTCCTACACAGTCAAGATATTTTCACTGTTAGCGGTTTTCCAAGCGGCAAAATACACCTTATTTGCATGTGGTTTATTTTTGGACGACGTTGGTAACTCACATTACAAAATGTTCAGTGAGAGAATGCTGGATTAATTTGAAATATGCGAAAGAAAACGGTCGTGGCTTAGAGGTATTTTCCCAGCATTTTCCTGGGGGAACTGAGGAAAATCAGGAAAACTAAAAAAATAGCTAGTCTCTGAGTAGAGACTGGAGAAAGATATCATAGCTGAAAAGGAGTACTAGTATTATTGTATGAACAAATCTGATAAAAGTCTAATACAAATGTAAATACAAGGATTTAAAAAAAGTTCATATTAAATGACGCTTACTGTCTCATATTATACATATGCGAGTCTACGCTTATCGATTTTGCCACGGATCAAAGTTGTTAAAAAAAATGATTCTGGATGTATACAAAAAAAAACTAGAGAAAGTGAATGAAGCTGACACAAATGTAAGTAATTAAAATTGTCGGGTGTGAGACAAAATGCCAGAGAAACTGTAGTCAAAGAAAGAAAGTCTTAACTGCTGAAAACAATGTGGAATAAAACAAACGACCGTCCTGCGATCTGAAGCAGTGACTTTTGGAAAACAACAGTAATTATGCTTGGTTTAAGCCAGAAAGTTTCTCCCTTCATGTCATAGTTTTATTGAATGTACCGCCGTGGATTCTGGCAGATACGTACCAACATTTTAGTTATACCGGCACGTTTTCTCCAAAGCGTTGATTTCAATTTTCCAAACAACACGGAGGCACTTTTCAGAGGACTGTTACATGTGGGATCATTCTCCTACAGAAATAATGGGCAAGAAATCTATACCAAAAATAATAACACTTCATTATGAAGCTTATTAATTTCTTACCATCTCAAGCGATGTGATCTGTCACAGATTACAAAATCAAGACGCAGTGCGGACTGCAAACATGTAGGTTTTTACCATGACACCAGTTTCAAATACGCAGTATCACGATTTATCTACACACACGAGCTGAAGAGAATTATATCCATGCTCAGTATTTATATGCTTACTTTACGACGTGGTCGCTGTAGCATGGTCCGTCTTCTATTACACACGAAGCCACAAATGATTACGTCACAACAACACACCTTTATATTGCCCTACACTTGCTTTCTTATCCTCATGATTTTGAAGTTGGCTCTAAATCGCCTGTCTTCGTTACCAAATGTCTCCCGATATTCCCCACACACTATACCACATCATCACTACTCAGCAACACAACATACACTGAACTAAGCCTAGAAAACTTGCTGCTCTTTGCTGTCTTGTATACAGGCAGGTAGGGAGAGCCTGCAGGTAAAGCTGCCTAGCCATAGTAGCAGTACTTGTCAGGCAAGTATATCTATCTTGCTCACTCTAACATGCTGTTAAGTATGCTTCGTCTTTTTTTAACATGTGGTTCTTCCCTCTCGTCCTTTTAATCAAGAATCGTCTTCTTTCAGACGACCCGAGGTTTGACAACAAGCACAGTAGGATAACACCTGGTGACATTGTCATGTTGAGGTTATGTTCGATGCGACAAAGGACAATACAATTCAGAGGACACATACACAGTGTTTATCCAGGGCTGAATTTTCTTTGTCAGCTGTCCTGGCTACCGGAGGGTGGATTTGTATGAGACTTGGAGAAGGGAGTTGAGAAGGAATGGCAATGACTTGTTAAGGTTAGCTCAACAGTCCACCCATTTTGTCTGGACCATTTTGCGTTAATTAAACTTTTAAGAGCCAACAGTAATTATACGCATAACTGGCTTCATAACACTTAGAAAATCTACATTTTGCACACATATATGTATGTATTTCTTGTGGCTCAAGAGAACAGCTATTATTTCACTAAACGGCAATGCCCAGATGGTTTTTGTAATGGAGACACTGTGTGTTTACTGTGAGGTCGGAACTAAATTTTTATATATAATTTAGATGAAATACCGAATTCGGTGGGTTGCAAATATATAGTATTATACTCGATGTTAGTGGATGGGATTTGGTGATTTTATTTCTCGCAGCAAGTAAAATCTTCTGCAACGTGCCGCAGTGCAGGTATGGAAATCGTTACAAAGTTCTCGGAGAAGTATGCTGCTGTCATCTTCACTGCAATACAGCGATTCTCCTACACTGAAAATGCAGACACCTAATTTTTCCGAAGTGTGTCACACCCCTTATAACCTACCTTTTTCCGAGACTGCCACATTTATACTAACATTTAGGCTAGGAAATGACTAGGTAACATATTTTGGGCTTAAATTGAAATAGTTGCCAAGCCGGGAGGGGGTGTAGAAGTAATGTTATAGTAAGCACTGTACGGATGCGAATAACTAATTCCATGCAATAGCCGTATTTACCACACAGCAAAAAATCACTACACAAATTGTACAGCTTAATTTCATTTGAATATTAACCTCCCATCTATGCCAGTTCTTCCAATTATTCACCTACCTTTAACCCTCCCACTCCCCCCCCCCCAACCAAGAAATCTATATACATTTCGCCCTTTACTCTTTGGTGCTCTAAGGATTCACGTCAGCAAAGTTTTTTTTCCTTTAAGTATTAAAATTCTATTAAAGTATTTTTCTATCCGCGCTAGGTTTCCCAAGTGATCTTTTCCTAGACTGTGGCTGTTACAAGGAAACTGTAGTGGCCAAAGTTTCAGCAAGGCTAACACGAATGCCCACACTCAAACAACATCCTCAGCCAAATCCATCCACATCCCTTCCGTACAACCTATTACTCTAACGTACATTCTAACGTTATACTTCCGTACACTGTTAGGTCTTTAAAATAGACGTTTTGCAAGTCTTTCCCGCCAAATTTCCGTACTCATTCCTTCCACTCCCCCATACCCGCCACATTTTCAGCCCATATATTCAGTAATTGCTCTTCAAATCGAAATGCATGCCTAAGACCACGGTCCTGTTTGATGGCACGCTTTGTGATTAGCAAGGCTTGCTAAATTTTCGGAGAAAACTTCTGCGTCAATCTTCAGAGACCATAATACATGGCGTCACATTTGAGAAGACCGTAACTTGCCACTCACTGACCTGAACACTTCAAATACAAAATATTTTACGAACCACATATTTTCAAACATTTGATATGTTTTTCCGTAAAATTGAGGAATATATCAAAATTATTCAAAACAATTAGAGGAGAATCGTACACATTTGAAAAGTACGATCAATAAAGCCGGTGTGTGTTAGGTATAATGTCATTTAATGCACACTTTTATACCTGAAAGCACAAGTTATTTCCGAGCGGCTGTAGTTAGACAGACAAACCTCACTCTTTATTGACCCTCACCGGCCTCTTATGGCATCGCTGCAATGCAGGGTGCCCGATATGTGTGAATGCAAATTCACTGCCAGCCAGCCAAACTGTGACGTCAGTGCTCGTTGGACGTTATCACCAATGATATGCCGCATTGTTGCTTCGAATCACATCTGTTGCTACACACACTACCTGCTGCACAATTTTATTACAACGTCGTATTTTGCCATAAATATATATTTATGACGTGAGCCGGGATGGCGTAGTCGGTATAGCGACTCGCTACGGGCTGAAAGGTATGAGGATCGAATCCCGATATGGCGAGATATTCCGCTTCCGTCCAGACCGGCCCTGGGACCCAACCAGCCTACTACAACATTGGTACCGGCTCTTTCCTGGGGGTTAAGCGGCCGGGGCATGGCGTTGCCCATCCACCCCATCTAACACCGAGGTTGAAGAACGAGTAGATCTATATATCTACTCCCCCTCAGGGCCTTCTTGGTCTATTCTTGGGTGAATGTCATGTATTTATGACTGTCGTATGATTCTTAAAATGAGAAGCGATTATTTCCACGTACAGTATTCAAAGGTTTGTCTTCATGACGCAGGCAAAAACTGTTTACTATGCCGCATGAACTGATCGAAATGAACATCAGAGGATTTCTGCCCCTGTTTAACACAAACACTGCTCACCTGTCAGTAGACATTTTTGTTTCTTGCAACAAAAAGCTGACGGTTTCAATTGCTGCACTAGCTCAGAGCTCGCAGGCGCGTAATACATTCTGTCTTAGCTTAGACCACAAGACAAATACGTACGTATCCCAGCAGCAATGTAGACTGTGAGCGGCGGGAATCAGCTGATCGTCACACACCACAGAACACGTTTGTTCAACATTACACGCTACAACAGCCTACAGCAATCTTGTACGGAAGACAACTGCTAGATTTTCATCTACGTCATCTTTCTCTTCTCTCCCCTCCCCCACTTTGGACGTTGTCACAGGCCACCACCCCATCTAGCTTCCCCTTCAGTTTCACCACCACCACATCTTCCTACTAGTACTGCTCCAATTTCTCTCTTCCCTTTCCACCCCACTTGGGTAATACATAATGAACAATGATACACAAATCCATCGTCCAAAGAGTGAGATGGTCACAAATTTCATTGTCGTTGAGAGACGGTCTTCAGGAGAGAGTGAGACACTGGAAGGACAGATCCATTAGGTCTGCGCTGTTCTAAAGCCTGCAGTAGGAAGGCCACTGCTGACCGCATCAATAATTAGATACTGTCTCTCATTACCCTATTGATTGCAGCATTGTCTACGGAGCTGGCGATGGGATGAGGACTTCCTGTCTCTCAGAGTAGGACGACAAAAGGTGAGGACGCTGCAGATACGGAAGTATTGCAAACACAGTCGACAGAAGAAACCGCACTTCGCCTGTTGTAACTCAATTTCGTTCGAATAAAAGGGTCCAGCGACAAGAGCAATATTTTCACTGAAATAGTAAACTGACTAACGCTTTCAACAAAATCTTATTATAGTTGTTTCGCTTCTTTAACTTCATCGATTGTACATCCTTTAGCCTATAAATAATTATTGAATCCACAACTAACTACAAGAATAAGAGTTCTCCAGAAATTAATGTTTGTAAAACTATTTAAGAATTTCCTGCTTTGATAAAACTCAGAAATTTATTTCCGTTTTAAGACAAGACCGCCACTACACTGAATCCAGTCTATATTTTAATACCTTATTTATTTATTGTATACTTTGTCCCATCTGTTTCGAACAATGGTAAGTGCCATTTAGAATGAAATAACTTTACATCCCTAAAAAATTCCATGGCAATGAAATCAATAATGCCAAGCTGTCAATGTTATGATGCGTAATTTTACATTTAAGGAAATCTGTCAGCCACAGGCCACAGTTCTTCCACCTTCTCGGATTTTAATATTATTTCTATACATAAGTTTCTCTAGCCCGTACATATGTAACCACCTCAAGCTGGAATCCTGTCTAAATCCGTAACAAACGCCAGCCGGCTACTCTTGTGTTGGAAAATCAAAGTTATTTATTTTGAGAAAAGTATGAAGCATAAGACTTTAGGTACCTACAGTAACCATTGTCCTTGATTTGAGAACTGACTATCTGTTGTCCACCGCCCCACATCTAAAGGACGCAGGAGGATTATCTGATGATTATAAAAGTTTTCACTTAAAATAATCCCGGATTTAGCCTAGTTCTGTTTGGTTATTAGTGTTAATAAATGTAACGACTTGAAGAAATCGACAGGTGCTGAAAATGTAGTGCGCCTATAACAGTATGGCGCAGAGGAGACTTCACAAATCGCAAAAAGCATTAAAAGAAATGCGGACGGGTGTTGATGATGATGCACATTTCCTTCAGCCATGAGCTGTAATGTGCAAAGCGTTCAGCGTATCCGAGACAACAGAAGAATAATTAGTGTTGAAATTGCTTCTGTAATTCATCGGTCATGATTCAGGTGGTGCAGGCATGGCTTAGCTTTCACGCAAATTCTTTTATTATGATACAATGAGAAAACATGCGGAAGTTGAAAGAAGAATGTGCATAAAAATAAGACACGTCTGCCTAATGTAAAGTTCACAATAGAACAGGCCATGAAAGCCCAGAGGGGGGTAAAGGTATACGTCTGTTCTTTCTTTAACCTTGGCGCTATATGGGGTGAGTGGTCATCGCCACGTTCCGACCGCTTTACCCCCCTGAAACAGACCCAATACCCATTGTATAGCAAGATATGTGGGTCCCAGGGCCGGTCTGGATGGTTGCGGAAAATCTCACCCCACCGGAATTCGATCCTCTGATAGTCCAGCCCGTTTAATGTGCAGTTATTTACTTAAAACGTAATAAGACTTTGGGGCCAGGATAGCGCTGTTGGTAGAGCGAGTGGGTTGTGGGAAGGACTAACGAGGGGTCGTGGTTAGTAGTAAGTGTGATTCGTATTAATCACTCATTTACTTCTAGTGCCAAATTTAAGAAGGCATGGAACCACACATCCATGGCCCCAGATGCCTTCATTTCATGGTGAATTAATTAAGAGCAGTGGAAAGTGTATTATTTTAAAATGAAACCACTTTGACATATAACTTACATTACTCTTCTTACTACAAACAGCACAAAGAATTGCTGTATGACTGGGAGCAATCTGTGCAAGGTAGACGTGTGACAATTTCGAAAACCGAGAGAATTTTGAGGGTATTTATGTAAACTTAAAATATAAGTATTTCGGTGAACCTGACACGTAATTTAACAGAAAAATTTTAAGAGAGATGTAAAATTGTATTCCCCTAAAATAATAATCAAAAAATAAGGATTTATACACTTTTTGTCTAAGTTACGAGATTTTTATAATGAAAGTGCTTGAACACGCCACGTCTGTATGGCACACTTAAAGCAACAAGTGCTTGTCAGACAGCCAGCTGTTTTGCCGATCCATAAAGATTTTTTACATCATGTCATAGGGTAGTGAGGAACAATGAAATGACGGCTTGTTGGGAGGCGTCCAGACGCCACCAGGATAACAACAGAATGAGAGAGAAAGAGAGGGAGATGTGATGACGGTGACAGAATGGAGGAGAGGAAGATGAAGGAGTCAATCACGGGACAAACGGGGCTAATGACTCACTTGTCACCGTCGACAAAAGACTGGAGACCAACCGACAGAAAGAAAACAATTGACTGTCTATTACAACAAAGGCGTCATTTGTAAATAGTTACCCCGGCAACGTGACAACGTAGACTGAACGAGTTCTCCGAGCAATCCGTCAGGGGAAAAATGTCATTGCTGCAGTGCAGCAGAGTAACGCACGTTTTGAATCGCCCTAACGCTCAGATTCATTACACCACATTTGCTTAGCTCTTGTATAGGTAACGTTGTCCCAGTCCACGATATGAAAGTTTAGAGGTGAAGTGGAGTTGTAACGCCATTTATTCTTAAGCTTGGCATTAGATTCGGTGAATGAGTAACTTCGTGCCAGGCCGTTTTACCTCCCACGAAATCACTCTCGGTATCCGTCGCATACGAGTCTCGTTTGGCCCCCGAATCAGTCTGGACGTTTGGACAATATTAAAATATTTTGCCCCTGCCCAGAATCGAAAACCGGATCTTCCAGAACGTAGCCATAACCTATGTGCAATGGTTAAATATAATCTACGTTATTTCTGTAAATTAGTTAAGTCATCTTATTAGCAATCAGGAATTAAGTTCATATCTCAAAAATAACATACAGAAACAATACCTGTTGGTGTACAAAAAGAAAGGAATACCGACAGTTAGAATTATTTAAGGTCAAACTGCACTGCATCCTTCTGCTTACGTGGTCACCATCATTATCATCAGGAACAAAAGTAATATTCATACCTAGATTTAATCTTGTTTTATTGTGAGAATCATATGAAACACATGAATAAGTTTTTTGGTCAAAACGAGGAGTTTTTAAATGTTAAATTAGTATTATAATTTGTCCTACTTGCATGTTAAAGAAATGTGGATTTTCTGGGTCACCATGCTGTCTCTGCCCCTTTCAGCTAAGAAAATAATTAGAAATTCGTACGATTCTTTTTAAGCCTATTTCTGTTAATTCCAAGTTATTTTAACCCAATCTTCACTGTGTGAACACAGTGAAGATTGGGTGTAAACAGACCACAATCAGTTGCTAAACACGTAAACAAGCTTTAGTATCCGTGATACACTAGCAAAATTGGAGGTGTTCTTGAAGGTTCTGAAAATTAAGTTTGCGACCTTTTGCTATATGATAGTTTCTTTTTATTTGGCGCAACAGCCCCCCGTACGCCAGGACCTCCTCATTCATGAGGTTTCTATATCTCACACAACGACGCACCACAGTCAGTAGGTCTCCTCTGAATGAGTGATCAGCTCGTCGCAGAGACCCCTACCTGACAACACACGACACTCACAGCAGACAGAAATCCGTACCCCGGTGGGATTCGAACCCGCAATCTCATCAGACGAGCTGCCGCAGACCCACGCCTTAGACCGCGCGGCCACTGGGACCGGCGCGATATGACAGTACAATTCAGTAAACAGTCGCCAAACATGCTGTCTCCATCTATAGGATAAAACTGACCCCTATCGGAAGAATGGTTCAATATTTTCCGCCAAAGCCTCGGTATACTTCTACCAAAGTAAACGACGACACATTCAGCAAGACACTAATATTAATACTTCCACGATAACTAATATTAATACTTCCACGATAACGTCAAAAATCAAGACGCAGAGTTCATTGAAATAAAATGTGAGAAGTAAATTAAATGCCTTTACTCATAACTTACCGACAGCTGCGTGCCATCAGACTCTGCAAGCTGATCGTCTCAGGACTTCGAAACATTTCCCGTCTTGGCTCACGAGTACCTATAGCATAAGAAGGCTTAATTGAGAACATAAGAAATGAGAATTTCTCAATCAGGCTTATGTTTACCAAACTCGGTGCTGGCGATTTTGAATACTTCATTCGCATTTGTGCCCAAATAGCTATTCAAATTTATTTATTTTTCATGTGAAATTTCAGAAATTTAAATATTAAACTTAAAGCATTAAAGAAGTGTTGGGTGTATATATACATAATTTATATATACATTATATATATATACATATACATATATATATATATACACACACACACACACACACACATACACACAGAGTCAGACTCGGTTATAACGTCTTGAAAGGGAATGGATAATTGGTGTTGTTAAAATTGAGCGTTGTTGTAACCGAGCAGTGTAATTTTAGTGATTAATAATGAGGAATTAATTGGTACCACAGAATATCTGTCATTATATACGAGATGTCGCATAAACCGATGTCATTATAACCGGGTTTTACTGCATGTGTGTGTGTGTGTGTGTATGTGTGTGTGTGTATATATATATATATGTCCTTTAAAAGTCAGGAACTTTAAATTTTGCAAATAGTGTGTTTTTATGAACTCAGTACCGACCTCACGGAAAACAGTGCGTTTTTTAATATGAGGTTCTCGTAGGGGTGTCCATAAACATTTACTTTTTGGAATCTTTCCTTCTTTACAGCGGTAAATAATTTCCACATTTCTGAGGGTCTAAGCTCTTCTGAAAGGTAAATGAATATTCACCAGATGATACAGAGCAACGTCTCAGAAGACACGACTCTTCACATTGCTTTTCCATTAAAAACCCTGTTTAATGGTGTTGAATATATTTTTCGCTAGTTACTGTGACAGTCACACACAACACATAAGTACACTGAGTGGATAAAGTGCAGAGTATTGTGTACTAAAGCAGGAGGTTTATACAGAAATTACTGCAATTTAAAGTGTTACAGTGTTTCTTAACCACTTTAAAAAATAATAAGGATTGTCCTGTCAAGGTCTATTAATGTTGCCCAGTACCACTAGCGCAGCCACAGACAACATGCGAGCAAAATTAACTCCCGATCATTTCTCAATCTGTGCGCCTGTCAACTGGATGGACGCCCGCTACAATCTGTCGCTTCCGGAACCCCTCCTTTCGGAGAAGACATTTCCGTCTTACACCCTCCTGTGTTTCTACGAAGTCCTTTATGTGGGATGGACTTTTCTAAGACAGCGTTTTAGTAGGTCCTTTGAAACAGACACGCTTTTGAAGCATTTTTTCTCTCTGGATATCACATTGAAATTAATTTCCTACGCCCCAAAAAAATAATTCCTTCTCCAAAACAAACAACAGCCGATGACTGTTGTTTATTACGAGCATCACAAAAAATTAGAAATCGGGAGAAAATCAGGTACTTCACATGAAGCACAGAGTACGTCTTTGATAATGTATAGTTGCATTCTTCTTTCCTGAAAGAGAAAGTCTTCGGGTAAAGTTACAGAGAAAATCAAACTAACGTTTCATTTTAGACAGAATCTTTCCGAAAAGTTTGCCGTTGAAGTGACAATTACTAAAAAGACGGCAGAACCCAGAGAAGCCATGGAAAATCGAACATAAAGGGGCCCCAAGAAGATTCGATTAGCGTGCTGGGTGTTGAAGACAAAAGTTTAGAGGGTTGTAATATCTAATGCTTATAGCTTTCAGTCGAATGAAACTTGTGGTTAAGAGGCATTTCGCATGGTGAAAAATACAGGCAAAAGGCATACAGTCGTACTATGTACTACTTACAGATTCATACTTGATTATAATTACATAATAAAATGGCGCTACATACCTTAAATATAAATTGATTGTGGTGTGACGCAGTAACTAATGACGGTAAGTTTCCGCACTGTAATCGATTTTTATTCCCAGTTATATGCTAGATAGTTAGAGGAAAATGGGCAATGATGCCCCACTTTTTGTACTGACAGATTTTTACCATTTCTTATAGAAACAGGAATTACATCTGGGTGAGCAATAGGTACGGTAGGATCTGTACTACAAAGAAGTCAGTTCCTTTGTAGCAAACTTAAATTCGTTTTCTTACAGCAATGAAAATTAGAAAGGTACGCAAAGGGCGTCTTTGGCATATGTGCGGTGAAAGATGCCCCACGTATGATGCCCAAAAAAATAATAAATTTGTGATAAACATATTTGTAATCAAATGAAATAATCTACTTCTGTATCACTATGAGACTTCTTCTTACTTCTTTGTAGATTTCGCACTTTTTTCAAGATACTTAGAAAGGTTGCTGCGTCCAAAATCGATGCAGGTTTTGGAGAAAGTTTTGCAGCTTTCAGGCAGCCACTTTCAGAGACTAGGCATTTTATCCAGTCGCATTCTTGTTCTGTTACACAGTAGTATTCCATACATTCTTTACAGCAGGCAGCGATTTATTACTATGAATGTACATAGGTCTTCATGTAAAGTAGGGGTAACATTTACGTCTGTCGCGTGTTAGAGAAACTTGTATTTTCTCAACAGATTTTCAAAAAATTCTAAAATATCAAATTTCATGAAAATCCGTCCAGTGAGAGCTCGGTTATTTCATGTGGAGAGACGGACAGACAGACAGACACATCTAAGCTAATAGTCGCTTTTTTGTAATTTTGCGAACGAGTCTAACAACATTCCCTTCGGCTGAGATGTTGACGTAATATATGACCGAAAAGTTAAACACCAGTTCAACTTATTCAAAGAAATATGATATTTTTACAAACAGTAATAACTTTATACAATATAGGCCTATGTTCACACTGTGAACAACAACAAAAAGTACGACCTGAGAGGATTAAAAGACACGACCGTCCGAACACAGTACAGGATGCAAACATCCAAAAGCGCTTGGAAGTTACAATTATTTGTACGTGCATCTCCTCTTTTGTTGCAAATAGTGTACTTGATCTTCGCAAAAGTAAACAGGACAGAGAGTTCCAAGAAAAATGATGCTTTTTTCTAAATAGCAACTAAGCATAGTTCTAAATAACCAAAAAGTGTAAGCGATTTCGAGCTTATGCACCAGTGTAGATTAGGTCTTCGCTCTTCTGGTTTTTTTTTTCCTGTGGTGCTGCGGCCCAACACGAGCCATGGCCTCCTCATTCTTGAGGTTTCTAGATCACACGCAACGACACATCATAGTCGGTAGAACTTCTCTGGACGAGTGATCAGCTTGTCGCAGAGACCTCTACTTGACAACACACAACACTCAATACAGACAGACATCCATACCCCCGGTGGGATTCGAACCCACAACCCCAGCAAGCGCGCGGCCGTAGACCCACGCCTTAGAGCGCGCGGCCACTGATATCGGTTCTTCTGGGCTGTTACGCAGCGCAAAATCATTTATGAATGAAGACTACTAAATATCTCATTATCTTTAGCTTTACCTCAGCACCCTGTCCTCGAAAATTCTGAATTTACATTCTTCCCTTATTGTAAGATACCATGTTTTACACCTTCCCTTACAAATGAAATGTCAAGACTACAGATTTGTATACTTTAGTATTTATGCTCTTAGATAACAGAAGGGAGGACGGAAATTTTGAAATGAATAGTAGCGAATCAAAGCCCATGCTTGCATATACCAACGAGACAACACGAAGAAATCCAGCCAAGGCACGGAACATCAAGCAGTGGAAGGAGGTGAGGTTTTATAGAAACCAGTAACAAGTAAAAGAGTCGGTCGGTCGGTCGGTCGGAAAACGTACAAGGAAGGGAACAGGTATCGCAAGCAAGTTAATTAATCAGTGTCCATGACAACCATTGTCCCTTTATTCTTGAGCATACGTATACTGCTGGAAGAAAACAGGTATGGAGCATAGTGTGTAATTTTATGCTTTAATAACGTGGAATAAAATGCAGGCTTTTACTTTAGTGTTACTAATCGCCAAATTTGTCAATAAGGAACACGACCTTTTTGCATTTGGGCTGTAATCTTCTCTTATTTTAGTTCGAATTTTTTTTAAAATTTAAATCAGTAATAAATCTCTAATGGTAATTTTGTTAGCAAAAGTAGCGTATCATATAGGAATATCTTACAAAAAATCAAAATCGAAAAGTAAAGACGGACTGTAAGACACTCTGAGATGGTCCTTAGACTGTGTTATCTGCGGTAACTATATTACGACTGCTTGGATATTAACAAGTTTCCATTTTACCAAAAGAATATTCGTGTTGTTTGTCAGTGACTACCCCTGAAGAAAACTAAAAGGTTTTTTTCTGTGCGATGGAGATGCACTCTGCTCCGTGTGAGGTAGGAACTAAAGTCTGAATATTGCTCACATGCATTAATTCCAGATATCCTATAATGAACGTAGCTAATATAAGCACAGCAACAAAGTTTTTGTTATTTTGTTGTTATATCGTTGCTCCAAAAATCAAAAGATAAGATAATTTATTTTACAAATAAGAACGCATAATAACATCAAAATACAGCGTGTGCAGTTTAGAACTTTGTCGGAAAATGTGCCTCCACAATAATAAGAGTAATAACAATGATAATAATAATAAGTTCTTGGCCTACATATTCATTGAGGTTGCTATGTTGTAGCAGTTCTCAGTGCTGTAATACGCGATAAGAATGAAGGACTGGGTGGTTCATCTTTGGAAACCATAGACAGCACCACTTTATTCACTTCACAGTCCATATGAGCTGCTCGAGGATTGAACTCTGTGACCAACCACTTCAGCTGTTGCACTTTCTTTCGTAGACATTTTTGTACGTCGATTCACACCCAACAAGTATTCTTGCCCGTTACGTATTCCTGTTGCACGTTATTTTCCTGCCTTGACAGTAAATATATTTTAAGAATCAAGAGACATTATGAAGGGACACCCGAAGAATTGAAGGGAAAAGAATCCACACCAATGCAATGCACAAGGGGAGGTCAAATGACGTCATTTTCAATAGAAGGGGAATGGGGTCTATTGTAAGGCCGACAGAGCATAACACACAAGGCAAGAGGATAGGGCCGATCATACGTGCACCTGGGGACAATACACGTATTCTGGTCTTGTTTTACGAGCTTGGTCCACAAGAGAGCACCAAGTGCTTGAAGTATTTATGTTATCTTCCCTTTCTCTGCCACATCAAAATACACAGCAAGTAAAAGTGTGAGAATAAAAATGTTCAAACTAAGAAATGAAACTTAAAATAAGATTGGAACGACGGTTCAAATCGCGCCCTACAATTCTACCGCCATACTTACACATCGCTTCAACACTCCTGGCTGTGGTACGTATCGTCAAAAGTACGGAGTAAATTTTGAAAACGTTGCACGGTGTTTTCTGTTCAATCCGCTGCAGAGAGCATGAAGCTGACAAAAAAGTTACTTTATGTGCATAGAGTACATTGATTAGGGTCTCCTAGGTACACTTGCAAATGAGTGCTGTCAGTCGTCCTTGTCGAGCTGGTGACAGTCTGCGTCTTTTCGCAAAATAAAGGGAAAAAAATCTCGCCCAGGAAACCAGCTATCCTGACGGAAATCTTACGCATTTTGTGTACCGTGCGCTGTAATATCATTATATAATATAAACCAACGAAATGCATATTTCCTAAATTAATATTCTAATTTTTAATTTTGATATGTACTACATGTTTCGAACCCGAGGTTTTATATTGAGGAAGACGTTTTCACATGCAGTTATGGTATGGTATGTTTTACATGCATCGGTATAAGCAGTCTAGTAGGTGCAAGATTGTATTGGATACTGAAAACATTCATTTTTCACTCAGTCACTGTAGGTGAGTGCTGTTACAGTACCTAAAATTAGGCCACGACCGCTGCTTTGCACATCTTTGTAATTCATTTTCACTAGTCATTCTAACATTCGACGCTACACAATCTGAGTTTCTGATCGCATCCTTCAATACAAAACAAGTAAACAAACTGACATCGTCCTATATAAAATGACACGAAGCATATTTGTTTTACAGCGTTGCCATCTCGTATGCTAACAGTATTTCTGTTCTAAACTCATCACAGACACTTGTTGCCCACTGCTTATTCGTGGTTTTTCCAGTAGCTTACCTGCCTCCATTCGCCGTATAGAAATTCCTTCAACATTTTAAGAAATTCATGTTTGGCAGACTATTTTTGTCAGGTTTTATTTGTAGACTAAATTGTTGTTAAACTTTTAAGAGTAGAGCAATCTCTCTTATTTTTTATGTTTTGTTGACCGTGCGTCTCGATTCAAACGTGTAAAGAAGAACCAACTTGATGCACAACTTATTCTTAGTATATTTCGTCAAACTCTACATGTTTCGGGCGTATCTAGGCCCATCATCAGGAGGTACAACTATATGTACACAACAATTGGTACTTATTTTTTTTTTAGATGACTGTTGTCCTGGTTGGATTGGAAACAATCCAACCAGGACAACAGTCAGTCACGTAATATACTGAGAATAAATTTTGATATTTTGCTGACCGTGCATCTCAGTATAATCTTAGCAATTCACCAACTTAATTCACAAATTATTGTTTTATAATAAGTTTATTATATTCCTCTAGATGTTTCGAGCACTATTGTGCTATCATCAAGAGGTCAAATTGTATTATACAGCATCTGGTATCGTCACACCTGTAGATGGCAGGTTGAGCGAGTCCTCTCTCAATCTGCGCAC
>Ga0136643_10004960_pt1 | contig 18610 bp, 14 predicted proteins | sample TergutLab28metaG_FD_96883 | JGI IMG/M metagenome (GOLD analysis project Ga0136643, IMG submission 96883) | Labiotermes labralis P1 segment gut microbial communities from Petit-Saut dam, French Guiana - Lab288 P1 (version 3) (version 3) | ecosystem: Host-associated > Arthropoda: Insects >...
ACGTCCATCTTCAGGAGCTATCGACTACTTGTTGCGTTGTGTAGGCTGACTTGAGGCGTGCTGGTGTTATGTAGCGGGATTGTCTGTTGGTGATGTGGTATCCGAGTGTAGGCTGAACCACTAGTCCCGCTACATAACATCAGCACGCCTCAAGTCAGCCTACACAACACAAGTACTCGCTAGCTCCTGAAGATGGACGTATTAACGTCTGAAACATGTTGAGCAATGTATAATAAACCAAGTGTCATCTAGTTGGTCAACCATTATTCAAATATCAAGATGATGCACGGTCCAATACGCATAAGATTCACCAATATAAGCAATTTACAAATGATTTACATCATAATTTGACGGAGTGTTTGTGGATCATTCAAAAACAAATGGCTTACTGTCCGTCCAACACAACTACCGTTCTTTATTGTGATATAGCTACATTTTGCCGTCGTTTTCGACCGTCATCGGGCTATCAGTACAATACAGCACAGTACGGTGAAAAATGCATGAAAAATATGTACACTCTGTGGGTTTTCCAAAAGTTTTAAAAATATATAAAAATATAAAAGGGTAAAAAAGTGTAATGCCAACAATAGGAATAATATTTGAATAATCTTGTGGTTATTGCAATAAATTTTATACCGTCACAGCTAATTCAAGCTTGGGATGTCATAACTCTGAATTTTAGCATCCAGTTGTGTTTTCTGTAACAAAAAATAGGCTAGTCTGTGTACACCGGTGAACAGAACATTTGGCAGGACACAAGTCTTGTTCAAATTAATTTTAACAAAAAATTTTTCGAGTTATTTACTCATCGGCAGGCTAATTTATTAGATACAAAAATATAAAATTGTGCAGGTACAAAATAGAATATCATACATCAGTTTGCTTGGATTGAGACCACAGTTCCTTACAATATTGTTTTCATTGTTGATGTTAATGTTGTCCTTTGGTTCAGCCTTACAGATCTTTCTGTCCATGTTAAGTTGCATTGAGTTAATCCCTTTAAAACTTTCAAAACATTTATAACTGTGAATATGTTGATGCTTTTTAAAACTTCCCTTCGTTGATGTCTTGTATGGCAATAAGCAGGAGGCAAAGAAACGGTATCAGATTAAGATCTCAAACAGTTTCACAGCTTTGGAGAACTTATATGATAACAGGGACATAAATAGGGCTTTTGAAAACATTAAAGAGAATATAAAAAACTCAGCTAATGATAGTCTGGGTCTATATGAATTAAAGCAGTATTAAACATAGTTTGATGAAGAATGTTTATGGTTATTAGATCAAGGGAAGCAGATTAAAATGTAGTGGTTAAAGGATCCAAACCAAAGCAGTGTAGATAATCTAAACAATGCACAACATGAAGCTAGTAGACATGATAGGAACAAAAAGAAGGAATAACTGCAAGCTAAAATTGATGGTCTTGAAACTAACAGTAAGATAAAAAATATCAGGCTTGAATAGGGGCATCAATGACTCTAAGAATGGTTACCAGCCTAGAACTGTGTAGTAAAGAATGACAAGGGTGATATGGCTACAGACTCCCACAGTATTTTGGCTAGGTGGAGGAACCATTTCTCTCAGCTTTTGAATGTATGTGGACTTAATGATAATAGGCAGGTGGATATACATACAGAAGAACCACTAGTGCCTGTGCCAAGTGACATTGAGGTTGAGATGGCTATTGAAAAGCTAAAAACACACAATCACCAGCTACTAATCAAATCCCAGTAGAAATCATTGAAGCAGAGGGTACAACAATTCACTCTGAGAGACATAAACTTATTAATTCTGTTTGAAATAAGTAGGAATTGCCTGAGAAGTGGAAGGATTCCATCATTGTACATATTTATACGAGGTGTGATAAAATAGATTTTGGTAATTATAGAGGCATATAACTTTTGTCAACTATGTACAAAATTCTATCCAACTCATGCTGTCAAAGTTGACTCCATATGCGGAAGAAATTATTAGGGATCATCAGTGTGGAATTTGATGCAACAGGTCAACCACTGATCATATATTCTGCATTTGTCAAACACTTGAGAAATAATGGGAATACAATAAAGCAGTGCATCAGTTATTTATAGACTTCAAGAAAGATTATCATTCAGTTAGGATGGAAGTCTGGTATAACCTCCTCATTAAGTTTGGTAACCCAAGGAAACTGGTAACGCTAATAAAAATGTGTCTGAATGATACCTATAGCAGAGTCTGGGTGGGCAAGAATTTGTCTGACATTTAAAAATGGTTTGAAAAAAAGGAGATGCTTTATTGCTATTACTTTTCAACTTTGCTTTAGAGTAGGACATTAGAAAGGTTCAGGTGAACCAGGATGACATGAAATTAAGTGGTACACATCAGCTTCTGGTTTATGCTGATGATATTAATATATTGGAAGGAAGTGTACATACTGTAAAGAAAAACATACACACGTCAGTAGTTGCTAGTAAGAATGGACTAGATGTAAATGCTGACAAAACTAAATACATGGTCATGTCTCAAGATCAAAATGCAGGACAAAGAAACAATACAAAGATTAATAACAGTTCCTATGAAAGGGTGGAAGGGTTCAAATATTCGGAAAAAACTTTAACAAATCAAAATTCTATTCAGGAAGAAATTAAGAGCAGATTGAAGTCAGCGAACGCTTGTTATCATTCAGTGCAGAATCTTTTGACTTCCAGCTTGCTAATCAAAAGTATAAAGATTAAGATATACAGGACTATAATTTTGCCTGTTGTTTTGCATAGGTGTGAAACATGGTCACTGGCACTGAGGGAGAAGTGTAGGCAGAAGGTGTTAGAGAACTGGGTGCTGAGGAGAATATTTAGGCCTAAGAGGATCAAGGTAAGATTGGACCAGAAAAAAACTACATAATGAGGAGCTTAATGATCTGTAGTTCTCACCAAATGTTATTGGGGTGGCCAAATTGAGAACAATGTGATGGTTTGGGTATATAGCATGTGTGGGGAGGGGAGAGGTGTACACAGGCCTTTGTTGGGGAAACTGAGGGAAAAAGACCGCTTGGAAGACGCAGGCAGATGGGAGGATAATATTAAGGTGGATCTTCAGGAAGTGAGATGGGGGACATGGACTGGATTTATCTGGCTCAGGATAGGGACAGGTGGCAGGCACTTGTAAACGTAGTAAGGAAGCTTCAGGTTCCGTGAAATGCGCGGAATTTCTTGACTAGCTAAGAACCGGTTAGCTTCTCAAGAAGAACCCTACTCAATGGAATAAGTAAGTAAGTAAGTCACACAATAGGAAGGGGTAAGTACATCAAAACACAACTGACTTTGTATCCTATTTATTATGTTTACGACGACATGTTTCGGCCACTGTGGGCCATCTTCAGGTCACAAAAATGTATAATGAGGAAAACTATACAGTGTATGATCATTAGTAGTGGTGCATATTCTAGACTTTCTAAGAGATCTCGTTGTCGTTTCGTTTATCCATATTGAACTAATATTATCCCCTATAAGCTAAATACATAGGGTGTAAAGGATATATAAATAAGCTGTATTTTATGTCTTACAAAACAAGTGCATTAAGTTAATATTAATATGAAAGCTTAGAATATGCACAACTACTAATGATCATACACTGTATAGTTTTCCTCATTATACATTTTTGTGACCTGAAGATGACCCACAGTGGCCGAAACATGTCGTCAACATAATAAATAGGATATAAAGTCAGTTGTATTTTGACGTACCTACCCCTTCCTAATTGTACGTAACACAACGGGGATGATGCACATAAAGATTAAGTCACGCATTACACCGTCAGAGAGTGGATTCGGTATTATCTCGTAGTTATTTTCGCGGGACACCATCTCCATCTATCCGCTCGTCACGGTAATTACAGTGATTTTTGCCGTAGGCGGTAGTAAGTTACCATGGCCATCTACAGGAAAACACCTTTTCTTTCCTTTTTGTGGTTTGGGTGTACTCCTTTTTATTCGAATTCAGCAATAAAAGCGACAAATGTGACGTACTTGGTTTAGAAAATGCTAACATGTAAGAACTGACTCCATTTATAAAATTTTAGTACTTGGTTCTTCTTTTACTTTTTTGAAACCCCCGGAGTAATGTTTTAGGGACTAATATATTTTAAAGTGTCGAGTGCTGTATCTCCACCATTATGAAATTTCTGAATCGTTACAACCCCACAAATTTACCCTAAACTAGCTGTAAACACAAATTATCTTCTATTTTTTTTTTTTTTTTAGAGTTGGTCTCATCCATGTAATGTCGTATCGGTCATGAAACAAGATCAAGCTGTGATCCATGATTCGGTGCAGCTGAACTGCGGTCTGACTGGTTGTGTGGGTTCCGTAGGTTAAGGTGGCCAATAATGTGAAAGATGAATAACAGTAATGCTGCAATTGTAACTTTTGGCATATCATACTCTTTTGAGCACATTTACTGACGACACATTTAGTTTTGTGCTATATCGCAGTAATTATGACAACACAGCTTTTTAAAGACAATGCTATATTTTTTCAGTATGTGTGCTCTGGCTGGGGTTCGTACCCGCGACCCCAGAGACCGTGGCAGTCAGCGCTCGTCCATTACTGGCATTGGACCAGAACGAACACTCGTCTGGGTAATATTTGGTTCTTGTTCAGATACATTGTGCTGACATTTTTGACATATTAAAGAATTCAAATTTCAGAAACATTTGAGTTCTTCACTTATTTCAGGTATGTTAATACCAGTGTGAGTGGACATTTCAGTTAGTCACGTTCGCCGCCGTAAGTGTTTGTACTTATTGCTGTGTAATTTGGCTTTTTGTAATGAACTTGAAGTTTTCATACCTAACCTGACAATACTGATTGTAGCATAACCTTCAGACTTCTCATCATGGCTACAGTAATCAAAGTGGAGCCTGATTCAGATGGTGAGAATGAAGAGTTGTCATCACAACTTGCACCTGAATTGGCTGAGTCTGATGACAAACAGGGAATCATGTCATTTATTTTTGTTCCCGTTCAACCTGAGATTAAGGTGGGTTATTTCACCAAAGTGCTCAGTGTTAGTAAATGGAATTCAGTAGGCGAAGACATTTAGAGCCAGATATGAAGACAAAGGTGACATTCCTCTTATTAGGACACTACAATTTTAAATGTTCTGTGTAAGAGAATGACGTTTCTTTTGGACAGTGCTAGATTTTTCTAGGCTTGTAGACAGTCATACACTTGTTCTGAATTCATCAGAAGATTGTTTATCAGTTCTACATGTTCTGTATCATAGCTTTTATCATATTATTGTAAAGTCCCTCCTCATAACTAAGCTAGTTTTTGTGATGGTAATAGTATAGATCTACAATTTGAAGGGCCTTGTTGACCTCCCAGAGTACTGCCTGCCATAAATGGTGTGTAATATCAGCATTTATGAATATTTAAGTCTTTTGGGATACGATGCCATACAGTGTACATGATGTACTGTCACAAAATGCTTGATAAGTCACTTTTTTTTTTTTATAGTTTCCCACAAGTAAATATTGAATATTTAACTGGAAGTACAGTATTATCATCTCTTTCAAAGTCCTAGTCCAGTTATAAATCAGGATTATATTTTTGTTTCATTCAGTGCTCTTCAGTTGAAATAGTATCATTAAATAAGCTACGAATCAGTGTGACCATGTACTTAAGTTCCCGTTATCTCAGTTATCGCTTGCAGATTGCATTGTGGTCATTGTATGTAGTTCCATATTTTTTAGAATATTTCCTTGAGTTGCAGCTGAAATGTTGAAGCTTTAATTGCTTTCACTAAGTATGTGGCTCAGCTGGGAGTGCTCCTTTCCATTTATGTCAGGCTGCTGCACTTCCTGACTTCCTGATGTCTGCCCATTCTGTTCACACAAGCTCATGGTGACAACCATCACTGGCAGGAATCACTTTGGGCAGGTTGAAATCAACTGAAGAGAAACACAATAGGCAGATGGTTGAAGTCTGAAGCATTGTCATCTTCACCATCCATGGGACTTTTTATGTGGCCTCAGTATAGTCTTCTCAGCTGTTACAAATATTCCCCCCCTGCAGTACATGCATCATTGATGTATCACACCAACACATAAACCAAATATTACGTTTTTATTAAAATGTGGGAAGAGTGAAAGTACAGACTTTGCCCTTACAGAGCTTCCTGATGGTGATGGATGTTCTTTCTTAAGCTGCATTTCCACAATTGGCATGTTCGACAAATGCATCACATGGGCAGAGTGGTATCCAGTCAGCTAGTAGTTCTCTTGGCCATCTCTACAGTAGCAGGAGAGAAAATGCAAAAAAATGATTTTGCATGAATCCAACAACACCCAAAGCAACTTTAATTACTGAGGAATTCCAAGTCTGTTTCTTTATACAGTTGAAGTGTTTTATGTTTTGTCCAGAGTACGTGTGCTCAGTTACAGATGGATCGCACATTTCACATTGTGTTTTGTGCTGTTTGACCTACACATTTCATGATGTGTTTTGTGCTGTTGGGGTCACATGTTTCATTTTGTGTTTTTTCCCTGTCATTATGAAGAAGGCTGGAACATGCCACTAGATGACAGAATGTGTCTCTATCCATCTGACTGATTTGTTAGATGCATCAGTCATGGGAACATGACCATCTCAGTGGTCTGGGGTTTGTTGATAGGTAGAGAATAACACTTTGCCATTTCTGGAGAGAGAAGAAGAAGAAATCACTGTGCATGTGACACCAATTAAACAAGAACTGGATGAAGAGGAACACGAAACATTTGCAGATGATCATGGGTGAGCATTGTGCCCTTACACTGTGCAACTAGAAGTCAGTAAATAACTGTCACAGGTAATTTTCTTCTTTTCCCAAAGTGTTTTGTTTTAAATTCAAAAGATAAGTAATCAACAAATTCTTTTATCCTGTTGGTCACTTTATTCCATAGCCAGATGTGTGATTTAATTTTACTTTCACAAAAGTAAGTGTAGTTAAAACTTTGTTGAAGGTAAATAGGGGGTGTAGAGGTATAGCCCCACTCATTCTTAAGGTCAGTCCTGATGGATATGAGTGGTCAGCCTTACACACCAGCCACTTTATACCCAGAAGACAAGTCTCCAGGACCCATCGAGTAGGATAGTGGGTAAGTCAGACAGCCAGTCTAGACTTTTTAGAGAAGATAAAAGCCCCTTTCCCCTCTCAGGAATTGAGAACTGTAGATCATCCAGCCAATGGCCTAGTCACTACACAGATTGAGCTATCCTGGCTGCAGAACTTCAGTTGAAACCATTCTTAGCCACTGCATCTGACAAATGTGATGTGTACTAGACATGCAGTGTGATATGGTGGTCACATTAAGCTGCTGGTGTTAGCAGTCTTGTATGTGGAGCAACAGATTCCATTTTATGGGTGCTTCCATTTCAGACCTGGATTTATATATGAGATTTGAGATGCTGAATTTGACTATTAAGAGTACAGTCATTTGGGATGTGACTCCCTCTGGTCTGGTAGATAGATTCTAACACTTTTGAAAGACTGCACCATCCTCTTGAGAGTAATGTATGATGTAAAATAAAGAAGTGGTGTCATAATTTATCAATCTTAATATTCTCTTAAAGACAACACTGTATTGTCAACATATGGTCATATTGTTACATGCTTGTCAGAAGTTTGTCCTGTCATATGGGATGAATATTTGATCTGACAGATATCTTTTGTCATGTCCTGTCAGCCCAAGTATCATATAAACATACTGCTGTCAGCCAGCTGTCCTCTTGCAATGGTAGAATAGCACTGAGAAGTGTCAAATGATATCCGTCAGATAAAATAGGGCCCCTCTCTGTTAACCTTTACTGGTCGTGCATTGCATCGTTGCAGTGGCGTGTATACACACTTCAGACTGCTGAGCATCAAATCTTGTTTTAATATTAATACTGTTACTTTCAAGCTAAAATATGGCCACCACCATCACAGTGACTGGAGAGTTAGACTCCCCATATTCCTGAAAGATACAATTTAAAATTTATTTTTATTAGCATTCCCTGAAATATTTGTGTGAATAGACCAAATGAATTTAACATACATCTTCCGGAATGTGATATGTATTGTTGGTCAAGTAGTGTCTGACATTATGAAGGATCATATTTCCTTCATCTTCAGGGTCAAGCAGTCCAGTTCTTTGATAAAGGCACTGCAGTTCTTCAAAACATTGTGAACTACTAACAAAACAACACGTCACATCCCAGAAGATGTGATTCTGGCTGTGAAACTGTCAAATTTCACATTACACAACAGTTCTTGCTCTGATAAAAGTATTTGAATCGCGTGCTGACACAAGTACCTGTCCATTTCTGATGTTCTAGTGTGACGCAGTTTGTTACTGCTCATGATCCATTCACTGGAGTAACAGCAATGACAGATGTGGACCATCAGAGCAGTTTACTCAAATTAAATTCATTTGGTAAAGACTTCCATCTTCCTTCAAGTCACTCACTGGTACAAACTAGATCGAAGCAAGACAGAACTCTGCAGCGTAACAGACCTGTTCAAATCACCTGCAATGTATGTGGCAAATGCTTCAGGTTTCCATGTGACTTTAAACGCCATTCCGTGATGCATACTGGGGAGCGAGTCTTCAAATGTGATGAGTGTCAGAAGAGTTTCAAATTACTGAGCCACCTCAAGATGCATATATATCGTTTTCACGCTGGGGAGCGTCATTACCCTTGTGACACATGCGGGAAGAAGTATGCTAGTGTGACAGACTTGAAATGCCACTTGCAGGTTCACAGTTCAGAACGACTGCATGCATGTTCCATTTGCAGCAAGGGCTTCTTTTCTGCAAAGGAGTTGCGAACACACATGCAGACGCACACAGGGGAGAAGCAGTTTGAATGTGACATGTGCAAAAGGAAGTTTCTGCGCCGTGCGCATCTGGAGAAGCACATTGTGTTTGTGCATATTCACAAGAGGCAACGTAACTGCCACACTGGCGACAGGAAATTCAAGGTTCTGGACCAGCAAGCCAAAAAGAAGTGATTTAAATGAGACAGTTGAGAGATTCTCAAACCGTATTTGTCATAACAGCAGCTTTGCAAAGGATAGTCAGAGGTCTTGTAGAGTTATTCTTCTGATACTTTGCTTTCGAATACAGTCGTGACATAAATTTCTTACTAGAGGTCTGTTCCAAAGTGTAGTAATGATATGCACTTGATTTTTTCATATGTTGATTTTATACATGTTGTATATTATCTATTAGTTTGTTATGCAGCCTGGTAACAGCTTGGACAAAGGTAAACCATGTAGCAATGTTTTCACAAACAAAACAAATTTATTTGCACCTGACTGAATCTGTTTTCCTTGTTCAGTGTAAAGCAGAGTGGGATGAGTATAACACAAATAATTTAGAATGTTCAAATTCTGTTGTACAAAAACTAATGTATTCTTTTCCCTACATATTACATTCAATGCACAAAATCTCCAATCTCATCTATCTTCCTACAGCTTAGCCCTTTTTATTTCTTGCTAATTCTTCCCTCTCTTGACATCTTCCAATACCAGGCTGTACCATCATGTTCCATTCATCCTATAGAGCTCTTTTCTTTAAATTGTAATTCTGTTGCATTTCTTGGTATCGATGTATTCATTCTTCTTAGATGGCAGAACTGATGTAAACATTTCCCTTAAAATATATATTAAGTTCTGTATTATAGTAATTTCTGTGAAAAAGTGGCTTCTTGTTTAACCTCAGTGTTTTTTAAAACTTTCATCTCCACTGCCTGGATTTTGCTTTCTCTTTGTAATAGTCCAAGTTCTGGCTTGAAATATTTAAATTTGTTTGTGAAGTGTTGTTTGCAATGTTTTGGGGGCTCTCAGTCCCATTATATTCCTTTTATAATCAGAATCTAAAACTGGTTCATATTCAAATAATGTTCCCATTCACCATTTTTCCTTCAGAATTTATTTCACGTACCAATTAAATAAAACTGTCAATTTCTGTAACCACTGTACAATTTTTTAATCATATGTTTGTGTCTAGGTTCCTTTAAAGAACCTGAGTAACCCAAATATTAATGTTAAATAAACGTATTACAATCTAAAAAAAGTCATAATAAAAAATGTGAAAAGCCAAAAGTGAGCATCATGACGTTTTAAAGGCCTACCAGTCCAATCCTTTTGAATTGCCAGGCCCGGAAAATTGAGGCAGAATATTCCTCCGATATGTCGGTAACCACCTATCGAGATTGTGTCTATCCCACAACACTAATCGTAATGAACATCATAAGAATCCGGGTTCTCGTAACCTAGTTCGCCGAAGCGTGATTCGGAATGTGCGCCAAGATTTTATTTGGGTTGGAGCTTTAGCTGCATCCACATTAATCTGTAGGCTGCATCCGTGTACTTTGTCATGATTTTTTAGAAATTCGTTCTGTACTATACTACCAATCTCAGCAATCCGTGGCTCATGGCCATAGACAGAGAAATGTTGGCAGCATTGAGATATTTTGACATAGAAACGAGGTGTGACAGCAGTGGAGCCAGTAGAGCCATCAAGCGGTTGACCTGTGCGTAACGGGTGTTCGCAAGAAGAAATTTGTTGTATGAATTGTGTGTGTAATAATTTTAACTACTTTCTAGTAGCTTATCTGTATGAGCTTACAACTACCAGCGTAGCGCAATGTGATTTTGTTTTATGTGTTACCGTGAGAACACAAAAGTTCCATTACCTACTTTGAGTAAGCCCTAATCCAATTTGTTTATAACCTATAAACGTATGTGGAATGTTGTGAGTTGTCAGAATCGTGCTAGAACGTGACGCTGTGTGTGTTAAGTGTTGGTAATAATGACAGTTGCTTCATGAAGATGTCACATCACTGTAAGTGCTGCGTTGGAATTCCATTTCACAGGAATGCCTAACCAAGCAGTGGGGTGGACATGGCCCACTGAGGCTGAACCATCAGCTTCAATAAATCCACGTCGTCGTGGTGACAAGCCATGGAACTGAAAGTGTGGGTTGAAGGAATTCAGAGGATTGTCTGTGGAGTTACAGAAAATACAACCTGTCAGGTAGGTGCACATAAATGTCTGTCTTATTTTTAAGATAGAAAAGTTTTCACAACAGGAGGTTGGCGTGACACCGTTGGTGTATATGTAATGTACAGTGACAAAGTACACGGATGCAGCCTACAGATTAATGTGGATGCAGCTAAAGAAGCTCCAATATTTAGATGTTTTTATTTGTGTTTGAGGTACTAACCAAGACTGATGCCTGATTGCTTTGACAGACAGGTGGTTTAGGTGAAGTAGAGTGGTTTAGTCATCTCATATCAATGCGCATATTGTATGTGAGATTAGTCAATGTTAATTTTAATTAGCAACACAACTTTAACGTGTTAATACTGTGTATTATTGGTTGGCACATGTCAAAGCAATAGTTTCAGGCCCCATATTATTAAGACAGTGTGAACTGGGTAAAGCATCTTAAAAAATTATACTTTATGCATCAGTTGTTTGTATGAAGTATAAAATTACCTAATGGATCTGTATTCCTAATGCCAGTTTTTGTCGTTGTTAGTGTGGAGTTCACAGAATATGTTAAATTAGCTGTAATGTATGACGGCATAAATGTGTAAACCGTGGCAGATGTAGAAATAAGACTATGCATTACACCATTCTGTTAAGTGTAATAAACTGTTACAACCGTGTTTTATGGTATAACTTTAAGGTTAAATGGAGTGGTGCTTATATTGTGAGAAATGGCTGGTACTTGCATACAGAATTTCTCTTGCATGGATGTAGTAACTGTAGGTCACCATAAAGCAAAAATTCCTGTTATTTTTTTAATACCAAAGTATCATGTCATTGTATGGATCACAAAAGTTGTCTTATTTTCATTGTACAATACAGAGTGTACTCAGCCCATCACTGTGAGAATGGAAAACTGTAGCAGTTATGACAAGTGTTCTGAAAGTCACTTTGCTGAGATAGTGAAGTTCTTAACTGTGCTTGTTTTGGTATGAATTTAGATTTTTTATTTGCAACAGTTGACAGCACTGTGATTACAGTAGCTGTTATTTTTATCAGCTCTTATTTCCACATTGTCGCTGTCTGTTGGTGGCTGGTTGCAAATAATGTAAGTCACAGTAAAGTAACTTGTAGGACATCTTGTATATGTCAGTTTTAGAAAAAAGAACTAATGTTTATAAACATAGGTTGTTCAAATGCTCCTTGATATATATATATATATATTTAGTTATATTATTGACATATCAGATTTTACCTGCTTTTTCCACTGTCCTTGCAAGAAACTCATTCCAGAAATTAAGACACTTAGACAGACCTTAAAAAGTATGGGCTGTGTTATGTACAGAGCCTTGTTGATGGTGGTGATGAAATTCTTGTTTCAGGATGTTGTGTATGCATTGGCCCATGCCACTGGCAAGACGGGACGATTTACACTCATTGAGCGGTGGCGTAACAATGAACGACTTCTTAGTCCACAGGAGCACCCTCTCAAGGTAATTTGCTGTATAGACCTGGATGTGGCTACAGGTACACAATTTTATGTTAGCATGACTTCATACTTTTTGTTTGGTTAATATTCTTGAGAAAAAATCAATAAATAAATTATTATTTGCTTTGAATGGTAAAATTAGGATTCATAAACATTGAAAGTAGATAATATTATAATTAACTGAAGTACATATTTTTCAGTGAACATTTAAAGAGTAAAGACAGGGAAACCAAATGGGGCAACTAAAATTTTGAGTCATGCAACCACTTTTTGGATTACACCTGTTCTGTTAAGTTGGTTGGTAAATGCGTACAGTAGAGTCTCAAGTTTGTGATAAAGTGGTACTAGTTAAACCATCACAAACATTGGGGGTGATTTTCAATGTAAAACACATCTTACACTCCAAGAACCTGTGAAGTATGTACAATAAAAATATAAAATAATTTCAGAAGTGAAAAAGGTACAGAAGTTAAGTTAGAGCTTGACTGCACTGCGAGTGCTCTGTACATTGTGAGGACATTGGGAGCGGTCAACTCGCCAGTCACGTTGTACCTCAAACTTCAGCCAGTCATGAAAGGTTGCAATAGTAATATTAAGGTGGCTTATTATGAAAGGTAAAAATCCCAAACATTGAAGTTCACAAATGTCAAGACTCGTCAAATCTTGATGGTGCACTGAGAATGCTTGTGGACTGTTGGCTGTTAGTGAGGGCAGTTGTCACAAGTGTATTTGTTTCTGGTGGAGCAGCAGGTAGTTTGATTCATAATGAAGGCAAGGGTTGTGTATATCTATATTCCATACTGATCTAAGCATTTCATACAAAGAACTGTAAGCAAATTCAGAAGGTGTCTTGTGTTCCAGATCCTCACAAAATGGGGCGAGTACTCGAATGATGTGCAGTTCATCCTGCAGTGGTCTTCGTTTGATGGGATGAAGCAGGAGCTTCCAGCAAGGTTAAAGATTGCAGATACTCAGCATGGCTTTAGTCATGGCCCCACATCAGCACCAGCCACACCTTATGACGCCATTTCACCGCCAGATCGAAATAAGGACATACGCAAGTCCCTCACGTTCAGTGGTAGTCACCATGTTGGTCGTACTGGAGACAACGTGGGTGTGGTAAAGGCTCGACCACGACTAGAGGTATGATGGTCTCACTGGAGACACCGTGGGTGTGGTGATGGTTTGACCACAGCTACAGTATGTTGGCCATACTGGAGACATTGTGGTTGTGGTAAAGGCTTGACCATAGCTATAAATGTGTTTTGGGTTTTAGTATTTCCTCTCTTCAGTAGTTTATTGTACTAGTGGAGGCTCAGGGTGGCAGCCTGTATTGTACCAATCCTATGTCTGCATCTCTCTGATCCTGATGCATTTGTATGTGTAGCATGGCAGATTTCAAAAGTTTCTGCTTTGATCCTTTTGCTGTGTAATTAACCTTTTGGCGCCAGAATTATTTTTTTAATTTTAGCACACCCTGTATATAGAATGTGAATAACACATGAACCAAATACATTAGAATTATGAAACAAACTGCATTTTGAAGAAAAAAAAACGGAGAGTATATACCATGTTTAAAATATTCAGTACGTATATTTGTTGAATAAATATATAAAATGCAACTTTAGAAGTTAGTGGAGCGGTACGACCACTATAGTTGACATAAGGCGTCAAAGGGTTAAATTTCAGGCTGGTTCCCAAACATTTGTCAGTTTTCAACCAAACAATGAAAAGAAGTTGGTTTGCTTTTGCATGTGCTGTGAAAATGCTTTTCCAATGAATTCTGTAGGATATTTTCCATATCTGACCCAGATATTCCTAGGTATTTGTTGTATTGAAATATATGTAAAAAATACAGAAAGGTAAAGAGGAAGGCATTCCATGGAATGTACATAATAGTTTCCAAAGAAGCCTAGGAAGAATGGTGGTTCAGTTTTGAGGTTTTAGAGGCAGAGTAGCTAAGATTTCCATTCCTCTTAGGTACAGTGCCACATCTCTGGAGACCTGGTTCCCAACATTTTGATGCAATGTTATGGTCTCATCTTTTCAATCATATCCAAAAAGAACAGAAACCTCAGGACTATAAACTCTTCATTTGTTTTATAGACATGATCTATTTCACAAAAACTGTCTGTAGGACAAAAATCTGTTTAGTTAAACCCCATTTACATTAATTTAAATGCACCAGTGTGGGTGCAAGTGTACTGACATGTGCTTGCCTGACCCAATTTATAGACTGTTTGTCCATGAAGGTGAAAAAGTAGCCCTTAAAGCAAAAAAAACCGGTTGTTTTTATGTGCTCACAGGTGGCAGCACCTGCCAGCTTCTTTAAGTTCTGACTGTCACACTAAAAAGATACTTTTTCTGGATCTGTAGGATGAACCTGCCTATTGCACGTAACAGTACTAAAATGCGGGCCAGGTATATTTGCTTGTCTTGCTTACTGTGTTAACACAGGTACCATCAGTTTTCATCTTCTCTGAGGCAGCTGCTCCATTTCTGTCACATGTTTAGCATATTGCCCATTTTCGTGCTGCTGCTGTTTGGTGTGATGTTGATGACTTAATTGGAAGTGCAGTAACAGGAGCACCTCTGGTGTGCCATCTGCTGGCTGTGTGGCAGGCTGACTGCGACAGAGTGTGACTCCATGTCACTGAAGGAAGGAATGTGTTTATACCAATGGTACATGTATTTAATGGCCCTTTTCTTCCAGTGGCTGAACACAACATGGTGTGACAGCACTGCAGGTATTACTGACACTACCAATCCCAGGTCCATTAGTAGCATACTTTTAACATAGCCGGTGTTTTATTGCCATGGTAGTGCTTCATGTTGTAATGTATGTTCTAGCAGAAATGTTTGCAGAGAAATATATAAAAGCTTCTTGTTTTCAAACTACTTGTTATGTTTAGGTACAATCTGAGGACCAAACTCTGGAAGAAGCGCTGAAATCTTCTCGGTGCCAACTGTCAGATGAAGATGTTACACCCCGGGACTCACCCAGTCACCATGGCAGTGGTGATGGTACCACATCTCCTTATAGTTATCGGGGCAAAAGGGAGGCTCCCCCATACCGGGATCCACCTGGGCCAATATCACCTGCGCAACGTGCATTGCCCCCCTACAGGGACCCACCTCCAGTCAGCAGTCCTGCTCGCAGTTCGACCCCTCGCACCCCAGGCCCTTTACCTTCACAGGACAACAGATCTGATATTCTGTCATCACCTCCAAGCTCTTCTGGCAAGATGAAAACAAAACGAAACTTAATGAAGGTCTGTGTAAAATTATATCCAAATTTCAGTTATATAATCAAAATGTTATGCATGAAGAAACTACAAACAGAGTCAGCCTGGATAGTGTTTACTGCCCATCATCACATCTGCTTTCTGAAAACCTAGATATTCAGGTATACAAAGTTTAATATTATCAGTTGTTTTTTTATGGGTGTGAAACTTGGTCTCTAACATGCTGGTGTTTGAGAACAAGATGCCAAGGAGAATGTTTGAAGCTAATAGGGTGGAAATGGCAGGAGGATACGAAAAAATGAATAATGAGGATCTTCATGATTTGTACTCTTCACCAGATGTCATTGGGATCACTAAGTGAACTAGCATGAGATGGGCAGTGCTCATGGCACATATGGGATAGATGAGAAATGCATACAGGGTTTTCTTGGGTGAAACCTGAGGGAGACTACTTGAAAGAACTAGGTGTAAATGGGACAATATTATTGTTAGCGTGTGGACTGTATTTATCTTGCTCGGGATGTATGTCAGTGATAGGCTGCTGTGAATACAGTAATTAATTGTAGGTGGTGATATTGGAGGGAAGCCAAGAAACTGTTAACTTATCAAGAAGGAGTTAGGTTATGTGCCAGTGTCTGGTTTACAAATGTGCGAGTTAGTGGCTCATTGAGTGTAAGTGGGGTTGTCAGGGTTGTTTGAAGTGTTTGATTTTTGCCACCATATCCACAGTTGCTCTTGAACTGAACCACCAGGTTCTGTCTGTGGTAGGTATATGGTGACCAGCTTTCACAACTCATGCACGTACAGTGACCTAGCCATTAATGTGAGATTTTAGGTTCTGACATGAATGTTGCTGGGTGAACAGTACCTGACATTCCAAAGGAAGAAGAGTGCTAGACCCTGAATGTGAAAGCAGTACAGTGCCTGAGAATGTTACCTTGAAGGTCAGGCAATCCTATAGGAGTGCTTATCCCTCAAGATGAAGGCACAACAGTCCTTCAGAACATCGGGAACTCTTTGCCTAACAACACAACAGCACATCTCAGAAGATTTGAATCTTTACCTCCAGTAAGGCTTCAACTCCATGTCCCCAGTTCATCTTTGGAGTGTGCTCATGTGTGGTATTTAAGGTTCAGACAGTGGAGGGTAATTAGATTGCAGTGTTCTGAGATGTGACACCCTATAATCGGGTTGATAGGTACCAACGTTTACAAGGCACCTCCTGTCTTTGTCTTCATTCTACCCTAACAATGGAGGCAGCAGGTTTAAATTCCTTTGTGATATTGTTAAATTGCTGTGCATATGATGTTTGTAGAGTAAACTGTCATTCAAAGGTTTGCTCCTTTTACAGCTGTACATCCAACTTTGAATTATACTTGTGTTTATGTGTACTGAAACCCATGTTGAATACATTTCATTTGTTGTGAAAAGGATTGACATCCCTAGCTGGTTGTCTTCCTAATGCAGAGTATGTTTTATGTATGAGAAAGATGGAACAAAATCAGGTCATACTGGAACTTAGCAATGTTACGTTGTTATCAGGACTTCCAGCAGAGTGAAGGAGATTCTCTCCAGGAGACAGTACTGTACAACGCTCAGTACAGAGACCTGGTGCGTCTGGTCAACTGCCAGAGGGAGAAGCTGTCTGTCCAGCAGGCTGAACTCACTAAGGTATGACTCACCTTGATGACATGTGCTGTATGGCAGTCTCAGTTTGCTCACTGTGTTCTTGTGTGTGCACAACAGCAAGCTATGGGTGCCTGTTTTTGTCCATTCATTCAAATGTGTTCAAACAGTTTTCTATTTAGTAGTCTGTTCTTGCATTTATAAATAAATATTTAGTTTTTTAACTAAATGACTCTCTGGCAGCAGAACACAATGGTTCAACACCGCTGATACCAAAGCCCACCACTGCATATGAACCCGAAGCAATTCCTCCCACCTCCCATCATCACAGCCTATTTCCATAAGATCCATCATACTAATTACCTAACTATCTGGTAGCAGAACTCAAAGGTTCAACAACACTAATACCAAAGCACACAATCCTGAGCCAGTTCCATCCACCTCTCATTGTCACAGCTTATTTCCATAAGATCCATCGTACTAATTAACTAACCCTCTGGCAGCAGAACACAAAGGTTCAACACTGCTAATACCAAAGCCCATCACAGCACACAATCCTGAGCCAGTTCCATCCACCTCCGATCATCACAGCCTATTTCCATAAGATCGCTCTTACTAATTACTAACTCTCTGGTGGCAGAACACAAAGGTCTAACACCGCTAATACCAAAGCCTGCTACTGTGCATGATCTCTATGTGTGATAACCATAACCATAAGAATTCAGGTTCTCTGGAATACAACACTGTCACTGGCAGGAGAGTGGTTTCTTGCATTTTGAAGAAATGTAATGCTATTACCTTCAGGGCTCAGTAGGTCCTCTTGAAAATGAGGAAGAAGAAGGCACTGTGTTGCTTGGAAGTGTCAGAAGTCACTGATCCAGTCACTCAGCATCACATCCCAGAAGACCTGAAGAAACATAACTCTGACAACTCAAGTCTCCATATCTCTCCTTAAAGACCAAGTAACCAAAAAATATTGCTACCACTCAGTAGCTCCTGTTTGCTTGAATCGGTGTGTGATACTGACTGCCACCTGTCAGCAACATGAATGCCTTATTACAAAACGTTGCACGGACTATACTGTCTGTAACAGCCGTGGCAGATTTCATTTGAACACATTAAACTTATGTATTTGGATTAAATATACTGTGATGATGATGTCACATATCATAAGTAAGTTCTCTAGTTTGAAGTATGCCATGGCAGTGTTAAGCTCTCCCCACCCCCCCCCCCTTTCATCCATTTCATTTTTACGC